>WNFC01001980.1_pt1 | contig 21889 bp, 17 predicted proteins | sample 5400541 | NCBI WGS metagenome assembly WNFC01 (sample SAMN13153342, study PRJNA577476) | soil metagenome | isolation source: 120 cm saprolite under Douglas fir tree site 2 hole 2 replicate 1 | place: USA:California | collected 2015-04-18
GGACGTTGGGGTTGTGCCCGCCGATGATGTAGAAACCCTCGGCGGCCGTGATCGTCTCGCCTTTGTGCGCCTTGACCGTGACCTCGCCGCGGCCGTCCATGGCGGGGTAGGTCACGGCCAGCACCGCTGGGCTGATCAGGGTGGTGTCGTCGATGAAGAGCACCTTGCCCTCGGTCATGGCGGTGATCAGGGGTCCGTAGACGAACTCGTAGCTGCCGTCGTCGCGCTGGGTGTAGTCGCCGACCAGGTCACCGACCGTGGTGTCGCCGTCGCCGGCCACCGTGATGACCTCGTCGCCGAAGGCAGCCTCGACCAGTGAGGTCTTGCCGGTACCGGGCGGCCCGTACAGCAGGGCGGGTATGCCCAACCACGCTGAATTTCATCAGATGCACGATCTGGTGAGCGGTGACCTGCGGGGCTGCGGATACCTTGCCGGCTGCCGGTTGTGTTGTGCATGCTCCTGAGCGGGCGATTTGCGTCTGCCCTGTCTTCTGATGCAAGATTCTCGCGTTGTCCGGCGATGGTGCGGGAGGAGATGCGGGTGGCTTCTGGGGTCCTTGAGCCTGCGGGTTCGGCGAGGCTGGAGCTGGTCAGTGGGGTCGCGCTGCTGCATGCGGAGGATGCGGTGCTGGAGGCGATGCTGGAGGGGTGGGGCAAGCAGCAGGCCGGCGGGCGGGGGCTTGCCCCGGGCACCGTTAAGCAGCGGCGGGCGGTGGTGCGGCGGTTCCTGGAGCATGCCGGGGAGTACCCGTGGAACTGGACCGCTGCCCACCTGGATGAGTGGTCCGCGGATCTGGTCGGGGTCGCGGGCAAGGCGAAGTCCACGATCCGCAACCATCATGACGCGGTCAGGTCGTTCGAGAGTTACCTGATCGCGCCGCAGTACCGGTGGGCTGAGGAGTGCCTGGCCCGGTTCGGCACGCATCCGGCGCGGATCTGCTTTGAGTCGAATACCACCGCGCATCTGGTGGATTACGAGGGCGGCCCGGACCGGCGGCCGATGACCCGTGATGAGCTGCAGCGGTTCTTCGACTACGCCGATGACCGGGTTGATCAGGCGGTCCGGTCGGGCCGCAAGGGGGCGCTGGCGGCTTACCGGGATGCCACGGTGTTCAAGGTGATGTATGCGTGGGGGCTTCGGTGCACCGAGACGTCGAAGCTGGATGTCACCGACTGGTACCGCAGTCCCGAGGCGCCCGAGCTGGGCAGGTTCGGGAAGCTGGAGGTCCGGTGGGGTAAGGCGTCCAAGGGGTCGCCGCCCAGGCGGCGCACGGTCTGCACGGTGATGCCGTGGGCGGTGGAGGCGGTCGGGGACTATATGGTCAACGTCCGGCCCCGCTACGGGTTTGCTGACCGCCCGGCGCTGTGGCTGACCGAGCGGGGCGGCCGGCTGCGGCCGCGGCAGATCGAGGAGCGGTTCGCCGCCTACCGGGAGGCGCTGAAGCTGCCGGCCGAGCTGGTGCCCCATTGCCTGAGGCATTCGCACGTGACCCATCAGATCGAGGACGGGGTCGACCCGGTGTTCGTGCAGCGGCAGGTCGGCCACCGCTACCAGTCGACCACCGCGATTTACAGCGGTGTCAGCGGCGACTTCATGAACACCATGATGCGCAAGGCCCTGGACAGGGCGTTCGGCGCCGGCGAGGAGCGTGAGCGATGACCGCCAAGCTCGACTACACGTGGAAGCTGCGGGAGGTCATGGCCACTCGCGGCCTGTTCCAGACCACCCAGCTGCGCCCACGGCTGGCCGAACGCGGCATCCGCCTGTCCGACAGCCAGGTCTACCGGCTGGTGACCGACAAGCCGGAACGGCTCAACCTCAAGGTGCTGATGGCGCTGCTGGACATCCTCGGCTGCCGGATGGACGACCTGATCCAGCCGGTCGCCGTCCCCGTGGCCAGGACCAGCGGCAAGGCCGCCCAGGGCAGCGATGCCGGGGGCGGCGTCGGCGACTTCCGGCCCAGGCGAGCGCGGGTTGTTCCCGGATCCTCCTGATGACCGGCCCGGCTGCGGGCGCGGGGTTCCTCGCCGGGCCCGGCGCAGTCATCGCCGGCATCGCTGCCGCCGCCGAGCCGGCGCTTAGCCAGGACGGCATCGCTGCCGCGATCACGCGGGCCGCTCCGTCCCGTGCCCAGCAGCGGCGTCTCGCCGCAGCGCTGAGCGAGGATCCCGGCCTGCTCACCTCCGGCCGGCCAGAGGGCCCGCCCCAGGTCGAACTGCTGGTCAGAGCCCTGCAAGAGCGGGGAGCCCGGCGGCTGGTCCTGCCACGGTGCGCCCACTGCGATCAGCCCAAGCGGCTGATCCAGCGCGACGGCAGCCTGCGGATCTGCTCAGATTGCGACATCCGCAGGCGGGGCGCCGCACAGCCCTGCGCGGTCTGCGGCGGCACCAGGAAGGTCGCCACCCGTGACCAGGACGGCCGGCCCCGCTGCGCCCGCTGCCGCCCGTGGGATGATCCTGATCCTGTCGCGCGGATCGCGGCTCATGTCAGCCGTCTCGATCCTGGGCTGGACCACCTGCGGCTCGCCGAGGTGATCCGGCAGGCGATCCCGCGGCCATCCCAGCGCCACCAGGTGCTGTGGGAGCTCGACCAGCGCCCCGGGCTGCTCGCCGGCGACGGCGCGCACGGCTCACCGCGCGCCGTCGCGCTCATCCAGGCGCTGCTGGCCGCCGGCGCCAGCGGCGTCGTCGCCCCGGCCTGCCCAGCCTGCGGCCAGACGGTGCCGCTGAGCCACCGGCTCGGTGCGGCCCGCTGCTGCCGGCGCTGCTACGACCGGGCCCGGCTCAAGGCCTGCAGCCGCTGCCAGCGACCCGCCCCGGTGGCCAGCCGCACGGCCACCGGCGAGCCGGTCTGCGCCGGCTGCTTCCGCCACGACCCGGCCAACCATCAGCGGTGCGCCGGCTGCGGGCGGACTGCCCTGGTCCACCGTCGGCCCGACGGCCGTGCCTGGTGCCGCCGCTGCTATCCGGCGCCGCCGGCCGCCTGCTCGCTATGCGGACGAGAAAAGCCCTGTTACCTGGCCTCCTCCGGCGCGCCACGCTGCGAGAACTGCTCACGCCAGATGCGCCGCGTCCCGTGCGCCCGCTGCGGCAATGTCCGGGCTGTGTGGGCACGCGCCGCCGGCGGGCAGCCCCTGTGCGGGTCGTGCAGCCGGCAGCGAGTGCCCTGCAGCAGATGCGGCAGCATCCGCACCATCGCGGCCCGGATTCCCGCCGGCCCGCTATGCAGCACGTGCTACCGCAAGCACCCGGCCTCGTTCCGCCCCTGCACCGAATGCGGCACCACCGAGCGCCTCTACCACCACGGGCTGTGCACCCGGTGCGCCTGCCGCCAGCACCTGCTCAGCCTTCTCTCTCACGATCAGGGAAGCCTGCACCCCCACGCCGAGGCGATCTACCACGTGCTGGCCGCCAGCGGCCCAGCCCCCTTGATGCAGTGGCTGACCAGGGGCTCGGCCGGCCGGACGATCCTGGCCGAGATCAGCCAGGCCAGCCAGCCACCAGACCACGGCACACTCGACCGCTACCTGCCCAGCCGCGCCGCCCGCCACCTGCGCAAGATCCTCGTGGCCGGCGGAATCCTGCCCGCCCGCGACGAACGCCTCGCCGAACTCGAACGGTGGGCCAAGCAGAAGACCGGGCGCGTTGAGGACCCCGCCGAACGCCGTATCGTCCGCAGCTTCGCCACCTGGCATCACCTGCGGCGGCTCCGCCGCGACTCCGAGCGGCACCACATCACCGCCGAGCAGGCCGACCACGTGCAAAACGAGATCCGGGCGGCGACCGGCCTGATCACCTGGCTGCGAACCCACGGCACGAGCCTCGGAACCTGCACCCAGCGCGACATCGACACCTGGCTCGCCAGCGGGACGGGCACCTGCTACCACGCCCGCGCCTTCGTGACCTGGGCCACCACGCGCGGCCACGCCCACCGCCTTGCCATACCCAAGCGCGCCCGCAGCGATCTGATCACCCAGATCGAAGACGACCACCGGTGGGCACTGGTCCGCACCCTGCTCCACGACGACAGTCACGCCATCGAGGACCGGGTGGCGGGCCTGCTCGTGCTGCTCTACGGGCAGCCGCTAGCCCGCATCGCACGCCTCACCCGGGATCAGATCACCTTCACCCCGAACCGGGCTCAGCTGCTCCTGGGCACCACGCCCCTGGAGTTGCCCGCGCCCCTGGACGAGCTCGCCCGCCAGCTCCTGGGCCGCCGCCACGGTCACGCTGCCGTCGGCCGAACCGATCAACACCAGTGGGTGTTCCCCGGAGGAGCACCAGCACAGCCGATCTCCACCTCCCGCCTCAGGGTGAGGCTCGCGACCCTGGGCATACACGGCCGCTCCGGGCGCAACACCGCCCTCATGGACCTGGCCGCCAAGATTCCGCCGGCCGCACTTGCCCGCCTGCTCGGCATCCACATCAACACAGCCGGAGACTGGGCCGACAGAGCAGCCGGCTCGCAGGCTGCCTACGCCGCGAAGGTCTCGCGCAGGGGGGCATTCAGCAAGTTCTGATATCGCTGGTTACCAATACTGGCCGATTCGGTGGCGGCCGCGTGCTGGGGAGGTGTCAGGGTGGCCGTGAACGTCAACTCCTGCGCTGTGCCCTGCGTGCGCTCGTCGGTGATGTTCAGGCGGCTGCCTGCCTGCGCAGCGAGATCGGTGACGGTGTCGAGCATGCCGCGCGGAAGGATCAGGCCGCCATCAAAGGTCTCATCGTAGGCGTGCAGGAACCGGGGAATGTTGTAGGTGGAGGCACGCATCCGCTGCCGCTCGTAAAACAGCGGGTTGTGCATAGACGCCGCGTGCCGCAGCGTCGCGGCCAGCCCAGGGGTCAGCTCTGCCTGCTCGAGCCGGATCCCGGCCCCGAGCCGGGCACGCAGGACCGCCGCAGCTTGCGGCTGTGTCGCAGTCGATGACGCGGTGATAAGGCGGGTGACCTCGGTGGCAACGGCAACCTTCCCCGCGCGGTCAGCGGCCCGCTTAAGCTCCTGCGGGCTCATCCGGCCCAGGGAGTCGTGTTGCTCCCGGTAACCGCAGCGGGAGTCTTCGCGCGCAATCTGCTCAATGCCCGGGTCTTTGCCGCATAGCCGTGCGTCGTGTCCCGGAGCCATGTAGCATCTACATGTCTGTAGAACTTTTGGCGGGTGCAGGCGCGTAAGGCCCTGCGGACAGTGTGCCATCCCGATCTCCCGATCCTTACGAAGGAGCTGGCGTGACTTACCTGCAGGCAGTGGTGATCGCGCTCATCCAGGGCGTGACCGAGCTGTTCCCGGTCTCCAGCCTCGGCCATTCCGTGCTGGTCCCGGCGTGGATCGGCGGCAGCTGGCAGACCCTGGTCACCCAGTCCTCCCAGCCGAACAGCGAGAGCTCGTTCTACCTGGCCTACATCGTGGCACTGCACTGCGCCACGGCCCTGGCGCTGATGTGGTTCTTCCGCGCCGACTGGATCAGGATCATCCGCGGCTTCTTCCGCAGCCTGCCGGCGAGCGTGCGGCTGAGCCTGCAGCACCGGCGGCTGCGGCTGGACGTGGCGGACAAGGACGAGCGGCTCGCCTGGATGATCATCTTCGCGACGATTCCGGTCGGCCTGACCGGCGTCGCGCTCGAGCACACCTTCCGCACCGTGTTCGCCAAGCCCGCCGTCGCGGCGGTCCTGCTGTTCATCAACGGGCTGATCCTGCTCGGCGCCGAGGCATTGCGGCGGTCCGCGGTCCGGCGGAAGCAGGCAGGCGCCCAGGCCGGGGCAGGCCGCCCGGCCCAGGCCTTCGCGCCTGCCAGCGCCCCGGGGGCAACCGCCGTCGGCCCCCCGTGGGAGACTGCACCCTCCGGGACTCCCGGCACCCCCGGCTACGGCTATCCCGCGAACCCCGGCTATCGCGGAAACCCTGACGTAGCCGGCATGGGGCAGCCGGCATCACACCGCAAGCCGGCCGGCGGGCGGGACGTCGACGCCGCCGAGCGGTCCGACGCCCGCCTCGCGCGGCTCTCCTATGTGGACGGCATCTTGATCGGGGCGACGCAGATTCTCGCGCTGCTGGCGGGGATCAGCCGGTCCGGGGTCACCATGGCCGGCGGGCTGTGGCGCGGCCTGGACCACGAGGACGCGGCCCGCTTCGCCTTCCTGCTGGCCACCCCGGTCATCCTGGCGGCCGGCGTGCTCAAGGTCCCGTCGCTGCTCGGCCCGGCCGGAGCACACATCCACGGCCAGGTCGTCCTGGGCGTCATCGTCTGCGGGATCGCCGCCTACCTGTCGGTACGGTTCCTTGTCCGCTGGTTCCAGACCCGGACTCTGACCCCGTTCGCCATCTACTGTCTCGCATTCGGCGCTCTGAGCATCCTCCGGTTCTTCTGAGCCGGCCAGGAACAGCGCCCGCGGCCGGGGCAGCCGCCGCCGCATCCAGCGACCCGGGCGAGTTGGTGCTGCCCGCCTCCGCACCCGGGCCGGCGACGCGAAGGCCGACCCGTCCCGGCAAAGCGGTGATGGCGCTTGGCTGGATCTTCGTCCGCAACCAGCTCCACACACCGCGCCCGCTCCGGACCGCCGGGAACTTCGAAGTGCGACCGGGCTGCCTGGCTGCTGGCGCTCGGCGCCGTCGCGCTCGCGCGGGCCAGCAGCGCAGTGCCCGGGGTTGCCCGTGCCGGCCGTGCGGGCCGGTGTCGCCATGGTCGGCGCGGGCGGCATGTCCGGACAGGTGATCAGCGAGGATGACCCCTGTGGGTGCCGACAATCTTGTCACAGCCGCTGACCTGGTGTCTTGCGCTGGATGAGGGGCGATCAGGTTAAGCATCTGGCTGCGCGAGGGCCTCACGGTCAGGCACGGTCAGCACTCGTGTCAATGCGACTCGCCTGCCTGGCGGTGCTGCGCGTGTTCGGCTGCCTTGCCTGCTCGCCCGGTCCGACGGTGCCAAGGAAGCGTCACCAGTGAGCTTGCGGCACCAGGTCGCCGTGCTCCAGCGCCAGGTCAAAACCCCGAGGCTGTCCTGGGCCGACCGGGCGATCCTGGCCGTGCTGGCCCAGCTGCTGCCTCGTAGCCAGCTCCGCCAGCTACGCCTGCACCTACGCGGTCCGGGCAGACCTGGCGGGCGTTCCTGGAAGCTCATGTCAGGGACACCGGTCCCGTGAAGCCACCACGGGGCTGAGGTCCCATGGGGTTGCATAGCATCCCCGGCTGGTCCGGGGGTGGCGTCGAGACTGCTCTGGCCTGGCCTCGTTCGACTGATTGCCACTCCTGGCCTGGCCACGGATGACCCGGAGAAGGGAAGTGGCCGGCCCCGCCGAGGCCTGGCCCGGTTGCAGCACCTGAGTATGGTGCCTGCTGTTGCGGTCTGTGGGGGCGGTGGTCTAGAGCCGCCGGGCGAGCAGGGGGGTGCGGCTGGCGGCGTAGGCGGCTGCGGTGGCGATCACGACGAGGCCTGTGATGGCGGGCAGCCAGTGGAGTGGCAGGGTTTGCAGGCCGATGAGCTGGCTGGCGGGGGTCAGGGTGGCGGTGATCCCGGCGGCGATGGCGGCGAGGGCCCAGGCGGGGAACGCGGGGTTGGCCCGCCAGGGCAGGGCTGGCTGGGTGCGCAGCATCCAGGCAATCAGGGCGTGGGCCGCCAGCCAGGCGAGGACGGCGGCGGCGCGGGCTTGCCCGGTGGTGGCTCCGGTGTGGGCGAGTATCAGGTAGGCGGGCAGCGCGGCGAGAGTGAGCGCGGCGGCGGTGGTGGTGATCGCGGCGAGCACGCTGCGGTCGAGGAATCCTGTGCCGGGTGGGCGGGGTGGCCGGTGCATGGCGGCCGGAGCGGTGGGTTCGGCGGCGAAGGCGACCGAGGCGCCAAGGTCCATGAACAGTTCGAGCAGCACGATGTGCACGGGCTGGAACGGGATGGGCAGCCCGGCAGCCAGCGCCGTGACCAGGATGGCCACGAGGGCGAGCTTGGCGCCGAGGTAGAAGGCGACCGCGCGGCGGAGCTGGGCGGTGATGTTGCGGCCCTTGGCGATGGCGGTGGTCACGGTGGGGTAGGCGTCGTTGGTCAGGATGATCCCGGCGGCGGCGCGGGCCAGGTCGGCGCCGCGGCGGCCCAGCGCGATGCCGACGTTGGCGGCGGCCAGCGCGGGGGCGTCGTTGGCGCCGTCGCCGGTGACCGCGACGATCTCGCCGCGCCGCTGGAGAAGCTGCACGATGCGGTGTTTGAGGGAGGGGGTGGCGCGGGCGATGACCGCTCCGTGCCTCAGCCGGGACTGCAGTTCGGTGTCTGGCATGGTCTCGGCGTCGCCGCCTTCGATGGCCTGGCTGGCGGGGAGCCCGGCCTGGGCGGCGACCGCGGCGGCGGTGGCCGGGTGGTCGCCGGTGACTACGACCGTGGACACCCCGGCGGTGGTGAGTGTGGCGACGGCGGCGGGCACGCCGTAGCGGAGCGGGTCGGTGAAGGCGGCCAGTCCCACGTAGTCCAGGCCGGTTTCGGCGGTGTCGCGGTCGGCGGGAACACCGCTGAGGTGGCGGCGGGCGAAGCCGATGACGCGCTGCCCGTCACCGGTGAGCTGGGCCAGCGTGACGGTGACACCGGCTCGGTCCGCTGGGCCGAGGGTGCAGCGTGCCAGGACTGCTTCCGGGGCGCCGGACACCGCGAGGATGATCGCTCCGTCGCTGGCCTTCCGGGCCCGTGATACGAGCTTGCGCACGGGGTCGAACGGGAACGCCGCGACCTCAGGCCCGGTGGGGGCGATGCCGGCGGCGGCCCGGGCGAGCTCGGTTTCCATGGGCTCGCGGCGGGCTGCCCGTTGCGGCTGGCTGGCCACCGCGGTGGCCAGGACGGCGCGGCGGTCCCCGGTGATGGTGGCAAGGCAGAGCCGGTTTTCGGTGAGCGTGCCGGTCTTGTCGGTGACCAGGGTGGTGACCGCGCCCAGGGTCTCCCCGGCGCGCAGCCGGCGCAGCAGCGCCCCCTGCCGGGCGAGCTGCCGGCCGCCGAGCGCGAGCAGCAGCGTGATCAGGATCGGCAGCTCTTCGGGGACAGTGGCGAACGCCACGGTCAGGCCCGCCAGCAGCATGTCCCGCCACGGCTGCCCCGCAGCCAGGCCGACCGCGGGCACCAGCACGCTGGCGGCGATCGCGGCCACCAGCACGGCGCGGGCCAGCTGCGACATCGCTTTTTGCAGCGGGGTCGGAGGCTCCCGGGTCCCGGCGGCCAGCCGTCCGAGTTTGCCGAGCCCGGTGGCCTGGCCGGTGGCCACCACGACGGCGGTGCCTTCCCCGGCGAGCACGGCGGTCCCGGCGTGCAGCAGGCTCGACCGCCCGGCCAGCCCGGTGGCGGCCGGCACCGGCTGCTCGCTCTTGCCCACCGGTGCGGCCTCACCGGTCAGCGTGGACTCATCCACCCGCAGGCCGCGGGCGGCCAGCACCCGGGCGTCGGCGGGCACGACGTCCCCGGCCCCCACCGCCACCACGTCGCCGGGGACGAGGCTGGCGGCCGGAACCTCTGATATGTACCCCTCGCGCTGGAGCCGGGCCGTGGGCGCGGTCATCGCCCGCAGCGCCTCGATCGCCCGGCCCGCGCGGACCTCGGTGACGGTCTCGGTGACCGCGACCGCGGCGATGATCGCGGCGATCGCGATCGCGTCGCGCAGCTCGCCGAACACCGCCGACAGCACCGCGACCGCGATCAGCAGCAGCTGCAGCGGCTCGGTGAACGACTCGTCCAGCTCCTCCCACCACGGTTCCCGCTTGCGCCGGCCTTCTGGGAGGTTCGGGCCATAGACGGCCAGCCGCCGGGCGTGTTCGGTGTCAGCCAGCCCGGACGGGCCAGATCCCAGGCGCGCCAGGACGGCCGCGGCGTCCAGGGCATGCCAGCACGCCTCACCCTCGCCCGCTGGCGGCGCCCCCCGGGCGGCTGCGGTCCGCGTGCTCTTCCCGGCGTCAGCGCCCGCCATCACCGGGGCCTGCGCGGGCGGGGCGTGAATGGGCTGGTGGCTGCGGTGGCCGGTCATTCCAGCGGCCCGGGATAGGCCGCCTCGGCCCGGACCGCCAGCCGGCCGGTCTGGCGCCGGACCAGCACCAGGACCGCGACGATGGCCACCACTGCCGCGCCGGCCAGCACCCAGGTGATCGTGCCCGATGCTTTCTGCAGCGCGTTGCCGGCCAGGTAGGCGGCGAGGGTGTAGATCCCGGCCCACACGATTCCGCCGGAGGCGTTGGCCACCACGAACCGGCGCCAGCGCATCCTGGTGGTGCCGGCCAGGAACGCCGCGTAGGTGCGCAGGATCGACACGAACCGGCCGAAGAACACCACCTTCCCGCCGTGGCTGTCGAACAGGTACCGGGCGATCTTCAGCTTCCGCTCATCCAGCCGCACCTTGTGCCCGTACCGGCGGGCGAGCCGGTAGCCGCCCTTGTCGCCGATCCAGTAGCCGATGTTGTCCCCGATGATCGCGCCTGCCGCGGCGACGGCGAAGATCAGCCACGGCGAGAGCCGGTGTGTGTGCCCGGCGTAGATGCCCGCGGTGATCAGCGCGGTCTCGCCGGGCAGCGGGATGCCCAGGCTCTCGGCGCCGACCAGCAGGAACACGGCCCAGTAACCGTAGCTGGCGATGAGGTTACTGATGTTCACCCTGGCTCCCCGGGCGGCTGCTCGCGGGCGGAGTAGACCTGCTCGGCGAACCGCTCCAGCGCCTCGGCGGCCTCTTTCAGCCGCCGTTCCGCCAGCGGTGCGCTGGGTGCGCCGAACAGGTCCCTGGCCCGGATCGCCCGGTACCAGCGGCGCAGCCGCTCCAGGCTCTGCTCCTCCTCGTCCAGCTCGGCCAGGGTCAGCTTGCCCTTGGCCACCTCGCCGGCCAGCTCGGCCTCGTATTTGCCGCAATCGGCGACGAACTCGGCCCATTCGGCCTCGCGCTGGGCGGTGAACAGAGCTTCCAGCTGCGCGGCGCTGGCCTGGTCATCGGCCACGGCCAGCACCACCGGCTGCCCGCCCGCTTTCGTGATGCCCTCGGTCACCTGGGCGAACCCGGCGTCGAACGGCTCCCCGTCCGGCACCGCCCAGGTGCCCTGCTGCAACGGCACCGCGCCCAGCCGCCGCAGCTCGCGCCAGATCGCCACCCGGTGCCGGGACGGCTCGGCCGGCAGCCGGTAGGTGATCACCCGCCAGGGCACCGGAGCGCCCCTTCCCCGGCATTCGCGGGCTGTGTGCGGCAGTGTCCGGTCGCGACGGCGCGGCTCACGCCGGCTCCCCGGGAAGGCCGCTCGCGGCGGCCCGTGACGCGCTCGCGATGCCGGCCGACAGGGCTTCGGCCTCACGGCGCACATCCTCGCCCAGGCCTCTGGCCGCCGGCTGTGACACCGACGCCACCACGGAGGCGGCAATGTCCTGGATCATCCCGGCCGCCGCCAGCAGGTTCGTGACCTCCGACGGGGCAGGCCCTCGCTGGCCGGCGGGCGCTGTGGCCCGGCCGGCCATGGCCAGCGACCGGTCCGCGTCCGCCGCAGCATGGCGCAGCCGGCGGCACAAGCCATCCAGGTCCCCGGTCGGCGCACCCGCCTTGCGCGCCTGCGCCGCCGCGTGCTCGGCCGCGCCCACCGCCCGCCACAACCGGCGCCGCGCCGTGACGGCCGCGATCCACCGGTGATCGGGCAGCGGCCGTGACCACAGCCACCGCCACCCGGCGCTGCCCGCAGCGGCGGCGGCGCCAGCTGCCCTGCCCGCCACGGCCCGGCCGATTCTTTCCAGGCGGCGGCGTGCCCGGCGCTTGAGCCACCGCATCCCCACGGCCAGCGCCGCCGCGCAGATCACCCCGGCAACTACCACGGCGGCCAGCAACTCGCCGCCCTTAACCGCAATCGCAGGCAACATGCGGGACTCCCTTCAGCACCCAGATGGGCAGACCACGCACAGCCGAGTGTAACATCTGCTACTTCTTTGTCAGTAACGTGTGCAGCCTCCTGGCCGGGGCCTGCCGCTTGGTTGCGTCAGCCCGCCGCCCCTGTCCGCCGAACACCGCCCCCGCCGGCCGCTGATATTCTACAGTGCTGTAGAACCTGCTGCGCCGGGCCGTGCGCCAGTCAAGGGCGATCGATGGAGCACGGACGGGTGCGCCGTCCCGGCTCTGCGGTGCCGAGGTGACGGTGATCACTGGCACCAGCTGCGGGGCTCAGGCGATGCCGGCCAGCGCTCGCCGCAGGCCGGGCCAGCATCATCACTGACACGATGATGACTGCCAGGCCCAGCGCCTCGCCGAGCAGCGCCAGCGGCCCGTGCGCGGGTGTCTCCCGGAACACCAGCGTTCCGAAGACCATCCCGGCTAGCGGGTTGGCCACGCTCAGGGCGGGCAGCGATACTCCCAGCGGGGCATGGGTGTAGGCGCGCTGGTGGATGATGAAAGCCCAGGCGCCCAGGACGGCCAGTGCCCACAGCGGCCATCCGGTCACCGCGGCGGCTGGGTCACGCAGCGCGGCCTGAACGGTAGCCTTCAGCACCCCGCCGACCAGCCCGTACAGGGTCCCGGCGGCCAGGCCGAGCGCGAACCCGGTCACCCGGCCCGAGCGGGCCCGGGTGGCGATCACCGAGCAGAGGCCGGCCAGCGTCACGCCTGCCGCGATCACCGTGGCAGCGCCGCGGGCATCCGGGGCGGCCTGGCCGGCGCGCGGGTGAGCCGCGGTCACGAAGACCGCCACCCCGGCCGCCAGCACCGCCGCTGCCAGCACCTGCCCGGCAGGCGGCCGGGTCCGGTCGAGCAGCGCACGCACCGGCAGCGCCAGAGCCACGCTCATCATCAGCACGGGCTGCACGACCGCCAGCGCGCCCGCGTGCAGAGCTGCGGCGTGCAGGATGAGCCCGGCTGCGGCGGCGGCCAGGCCCGCCGCCCATCGCCGGTTCCGCGCCAGCCGCCACAGCAGGTGGATGCCGCTGCGGTAGTCCTGCTCGGCGGTAGCGGCCTGGTGCTGCAACGCCGACGCGAGCGCAAGGCAGATCGCGGCAGCGACCGCATAACCGACCGCGCTGCCGCTCATGATCCGCTCCATGGGTGCGGTCTTCCCGCCGGGGAACGAGCCGGGAATAGCCAGCGACAACAATGACGGTCAGCAGCACGCCGAGGATCAGGTTCGGCCTGGTCAGGGCGTTGGCGGGGAAGATCGGGGCGACCGGGCGGCTGGTGTGCCCGGCGGCCTACGTTGCCCGGCCCCCGCGAGTGCACCGCGGCCACCTCGGTGGTGGCGCGAGCGGAGGCTGGCGTCGGCGTGAGCGGTGCGGCGCGCGTCGAGGGTGCATCAGCCATGCCTGATCACCCCATCGCGCCGATGGCCGGCGGCTCCGCCATCGATCGCGGGGCTGCGTGTGCCGGGCCGGCTGGCAGGGGCCGGGGCGGATGGTGTGGCCCTGGCGCGGGCGGGCGTATCGGCATGCCAGGCGCCTGCCCGAGGGTGCGGGACGACCCGGCGCGACGCGGCTGGCGGGCGCCGCCAGCACGCCGGACCTTGGTCATGCGGCGCTGGAGGCTGCCTCCCAGCCGCCGCAGGGAGGCTGCCGGCCGGGCCAGCAGCGCCTCCGCCTGCGCGGCGGCCACGGCCACCCGGGGGATGGTTCCGGCGCCGGGGTAGACAAAGAACCTGGGCACCCAGAACGGGCAGAACCTGGTGCTGGACTTGTACCGCGATTCGATCTGGAGCCAGCGGGACAGGAACACCAGGATCTTGCGTCAGGCGCGCAGCACAGCCGAGGTGACATGCGGAACATGGAGCAGGTGCAGGGCCAGGTTGGCGGCGAGCAGGGCCATCACCGCCTGCCTGGCCCGGCGGGTGCCTGTCCTTGCGGTCAGTCACCACGGGCATACGGTCGGTCCCTCCGCATATCCAAGTCACAGCCCTCAAGCTGACCGGAGCTGGATGGCAAATCTGTTCTGGCCGAACTGGCGGAGCGCAGCCCTGACCCTCATCACACCCCTGCGTCAAAGGCCCGGCCCGCCGTCCCTGCAACGCCGATACTACATCTACACTGATGTAGAAGCTCCCTGGGCTGGCCATTAGCGGCACAGTCAGTTCTCCCGCAGCGTCAGGCCGGTAAGCCCAGTGAAGAGGCCATCCTCCCGCCAGCGTGGGGACCCGATCTGCCGGACCGCGATGAACTCACAACAGAGGCGGCGGAGCGCGCATCCCCGGCCCAGCCGGCCGGGCTCGCCATGCCGCTCGCACGAGGCGCCGACATGCGCCAGCCGGCCTGTTCGGTCATGGGCTGGGTTCCTACGTGCTCAGCAAGTCTTTCCTGCCCGCGCCATGCATAAGCACGCCTCGGCGGTGCCGGGCATAACTCAGCCCGGTGAAGGAGGGCTCTTCCGCACACCGTCTGCACGGCGGTGAGGTAGCATCTACATGCTTGTAGAAGTTCTGTGCGGGCGCAGGCGGCTTAGCGGCGAGGTTGTGCCCGCGCCGCTGACAGCGGCCCTGCCGGCAGCGCAGCGGGATCCCGACGATAGGAAGCAGCTTCATGCAGCATTTCATCGCCACCTACGGGTACGCGGCCGTGTTCCTGCTCATGCTCGCGGAATCGGCGTGCATCCCTGTCCCCTCCGAGCTGATCATGACCTTCGGCGGGGCGCTTGCCGCCGGGGCGATCCCCGGCACCAGCCTCAGCCTGGCTGGCGTGATCCTGGCCGGGCTGGCAGGCAACGTCGCCGGCAGCTATGTGGCCTGGGCAGTGGGCCGCTACGGCGGGCAGCCCGCGCTGCGCCGCTGGGGCCACCGGCTGTGGATCCGCGAGCATGAACTGGACCGCGCCATCGGCTGGTTCGACCGGCACGGAGCCAGGGCCGTCCTGCTCGGCCGTCTTGTGCCCGTCGTGCGGACCTTCATCTCGCTGCCCGCCGGGATCTCCGGCATGGCCCCCGCCCGGTTCGGCATCTACACCACCATCGGCTGCATCCCCTGGACCGCCGCGCTGGCCGCGGCCGGGTATGCGGTCGGCGCCCACTGGCAGTCGATCGCCAACGGCTTCCACGCCCCCACCTACATCATCGCCGCCCTCATCGTCATCGCCGTGGCCATCGCCGCCTGGCGCCACGCCCGGCAGCGCAAGGCCCAAGCGCGCGCGGAGGATTACCGGCGGCAGGCCGCCGCAGGCCGGCCGTACGCCGGGAGGCACCGCTGACGCCGGGTCTTCACCCGGCAGCTCCGGCAGATTCGTCAGGCGCACGCGCGCGCTCACGGCATCCGCGCTTGCTGGTCTTTGCCGTGGGACCCGAGGGACCCGACCTCGTGCCAGGCCGTGCTGCCAGCACCAGATCCCCCCGGACGGTGACGTCCCGCCAATTGCCCTGCGAGCAGAAACCTCGCGGCCACGGCGGGACTGACGTGAAGTTCGGCTGGCCGGAAGCCGTTCTTGGGCCGCAGCGCCCGGGCGCCGCGATCGCTTCGCCAGCCGCACGTTCGATGGGAACCTCTTTCACGCGGGACGGATCATTTATTACTAGACTGTAGAAACTCTGCGCGGAACGCTGACCCTGCCGGTGAATACCGAGGAGAGCAACATGGGCGATCATGCCGGCCGCCCGGCGCGCGGCCACCGGCCCGACGGCGAAGCCGCTGCCCCCGAGCCACGCCGCCGCGCCGGGGAACTGTCGCGCCTGGCGCTGGAGGTACTGGAGCAGGCCGGCCGCCCACTCACCCCCGGCGAGGTACGCGACCAGCTGCAGGCCGCCGGGGCCGGACCCCTTGCCTACACCACCGTGGTGACGATCCTGTCCCGGCTGCACGCGCAGGGGATCGCCGAGCGGTCCCGCGCCGGCCGGGCCTACGCCTACACGGCAACGGCTGGCCCGGCCCAACTGGTGGCCCACCGGATGCGGCGGCTGCTGGACGCCGAGGACAACCGGGACGGAGTGCTGGCCAGTTTCGTCGGCGGCCTGTCCGTCCGCGACGAGCGCGCGCTGCGCGAACTGCTCGGCCCGGACCTGCCCAGCGGGCCTCAGGCCGGTGGGCCGCCGGGCCCGGGCCGGTGAGGAAGGACCCGCCAGCGTGCACGTCGCCGTCTACCTCCCCCTCGCCCTGCCCGTGCTGGCCGCCGTCTCGGCGCGGTGGGCCGCCGCCCGGCTGGAGCCCCGGACGGCAACCTGGCTCCTGACCGGGTCGGCGCTCGTGCTGGCCGCCGCCAGCGGCGCGGCACTGGCGATCCTGGCCGCCACCTTGCTGGGGCAAATGCCACCACTGGCCATCATCGGCCACTGGTCAGCCGCGGTGATGCGCCGCCACGATCCCACCTCCCTGGCCCTGGCCGCCATCGCCTGCCTGCTGCTGACCGCCGCCCTCGCCGCCGCATTCCGGGCGGCGGCCCGCCGGGTGCGCGCTTTCACCGATGCCGCCTCCGTTGCCCGCTGCCTTCCCCGCGGCGGGCAACTGGCCGTCCTGGACGATCCCGCCCCGGACGCCTACGCCATGCCCGGCCTGCCCGGCAAGATCGTAGTCACCGCCGGGATGCTTGAGGCCCTCGACGACGCCGAGCGGCAGGTCCTGCTCGCCCACGAACGCGCCCACCTCGCCGGCGCGCACTGCCTGTTCACCGCCCTGGCCCAGCTCGCGGCCGCCGCGAACCCGCTGCTACGTCCCCTCGCCAGCGCGGTCGGTTTCAGCGTCGAGCGGTGGGCCGACGAACACGCCGCCCGCGTCACCGGCGACCGGCGCCTGGTCGCGCGCACCATCGCCAAGGCCGCGTTGGTGGCCAACGGCCACGAAGGAACGCCATCCGCCGCGCTGTCCATGGCCGCCGGCTCACTGCGCGGTACCGGGCCCATCCCGCGGCGGGTCGCCGCGCTGCTGGCCGCGCCGCCCCGGCAGCACCCGCTGCTGCTCGCCGCCATGCTCACTGTCCTCCTCCTGGCCACCGGCTCAGCCTTGGAGGCCGCCCGTGACCTGCATCGCCTGATCCAGCTCGCCGGCGGCCCCTGACCGCTAAAGACCGATTCTGCCGAGATGAGGTCTGCGCACGCGCCAAGGCAATAACCCCGTGATGGAGTGATCAGGCATGGATGATGCGGCCGCCTCTACACCGCCGGCGCCGGCCGCCCCGGTCGCGGTGACGCCGTCCGCTGGGCTGAGCAGTGCGCAGGTTGCCGAGCGGCGCTCGCGCGGGCTGACGAACGCGGGCGGGGAGCACACCAGCCGCTCGGTCGCCCACATCCTGCGCGCGAACATTCTGACCAGGTTCAACCTGATTCTGGGTGTCCTGCTGGCGGTGATCCTGGTCGCGGGCCAGCCGCAGGACGCCCTGTTCGGCGTCGTGCTGGTCACCAATGCGCTGATCGGCATCGGGCAGGAGCTACGGGCCAAGCGGACGCTTGACCGGCTCGCCGTGCTCAGCGCGCCGAGGGTCCGGGTGATCCGCGATGGCGCGCCGCGCGACGTCGCTGTCGAGGAGCTTGTGGCCGATGATCTGGTCGACCTTCGGGCCGGCGACCAGCTGGTGGCGGACGGGGTGGTGCGCGCCAGCGCGAGCTTGCAGGCCGATGAGTCGCTGCTGACCGGTGAGTCCGAGCCGGTAGACAAGCGGGCGGGCGATCAGCTGCTGTCGGGCAGTTTCGTGGTCGCCGGGTCGGGCGGCTATCAGGCGACCGGGGTGGGCGCCGAGGCGTACGCCCGGAAGCTGGCGGCGCAGGCGCGGCGGTTCACGGTGGTGCGCTCGGAGCTGATCGGGGGCATCAATCAGATCCTGCGCTACGTCACGTGGGCGATCCCGCCGGTGGCGGTGTTGCTTGTCGTCAGCCAGCTGTACAGCCACGAAACCGTGCGCGAGGGCGCCACCTCGACCGTGGCCGCGCTGGTCGGCATGGTGCCGCAGGGGCTGGTGCTGCTGACCAGCGTCGCCTTCGGCGCGGCCGCGGTCACGCTGGCCCGGCGCCAGGTCCTGGTGCAGCAGCTTCCCGCGGTCGAGGGCCTGGCCCGGGTGGACGTGGTGTGCCTGGACAAGACCGGCACCCTCACCGACGGGACCATCGCGTTCGACAGCCTGATCCGGCTCGATGACCACGCGCCGGCCGAGGCGGCGCTGGGCGCGCTCGCCGACGACCAGGCCCGCAACGCGACGCTGGCCGCCATCGGGCAGGCCTTCCCGCCGCCGCCGGGGTGGGCACGCCAGAACGGCGTGCCCTTCTCCTCTGCACGCAAGTGGAGCGCCGCCAGCTTCGCCGGGCACGGCGCCTGGGTGCTGGGAGCGCCGGAAATGGTGCTGCCCGGCAGCCAGGACGGGCTGCTATCGCAAGCCGCCGACCTGGCCGCCAGCGGGCGGCGGGTCCTCGCGCTGGCGCACGCCCCCGGCCCCCTGAACGGCGAGGCGCTCCCACCGGGCCTGCGCGCGGTGGCCTTCATCGTGCTCGCGGAGCGGCTGAGATCCGACGCCCCCCCGACCATCGCCTACTTCGCCGCGCAGGGCGTGGCGCTCAAGGTGATCTCCGGGGACAGCCCGCGTACCGTCAGCGCCGTCGCGGCGCGCGCCGGCGTGCCCCGTGCCAGCGATCCCGTCGACGCGCGGGACCTGCCGGAGGACCCCGGCCCGCTCGGCCAGCTGCTCGAGGAACACTCCGTCTTCGGCCGGGTGACACCGCACCAGAAAGAGTCCATGGTCCAGGCGCTGCAGGCCCGCGGGCACACGGTGGCCATGACCGGCGACGGGGTCAACGACGTGCTGGCGCTCAAACTCGCCGACATCGGCGTCGCCATGGGCTCGGGCGCGCCCGCGACCAAGGCGGTCGCCGAACTGGTGCTGCTGGACAACCGATTCGCCACGCTGCCCGGCGTCGTGGCAGAAGGCAGGCGGGTGACCGCGAACATCGAGCGCGTCGCCAACCTGTTCATCACCAAGACGGTGTGGGCGACGCTGCTGGCGGTCGCCGCGGGCGCCGCCCTCATGCCCTACCCGTTCCTGCCCCGCCATCTCACCATCATCGACACCCTGGCCATCGGCGTCCCCGCGTTCTTCCTGGCGCTCGCGCCGAACCGCCGGCGCTACCTGCCCGGGTTCGTCGGCCGGGTGCTGCGGTTCGCCGGTCCGGCCGGACTGATCGTCGCCGCCGCGACGTTCTCGGCGTACGCCCTGGCACGGGCGCGCGGTCTGCCCCTGGCCGAGCAGCGCACGGCCGCGACCCTGGTCGCGCTCATCCTCAGCCTGTGCGTGCTCGCCCTGCTGGCGATGCCGCTGACGTGGCGCAGGATCGCGCTGCTCGTCGCCGCGCTCGCCGGGTTCGTGCTGCTGTTCCCCGTGCCCGCGGTGCGCAGGTTCTACGCGCTCGCACTGCCGCACGGCGGGATCGGGAGCACGCTGCTCATCGCGGCCCTGGGAGCCGCCGCGCTCACGGGCTTCTGGGCCCTCTCCCGCCGGCAAGGCCGCGGACCGGCCGAGGTGGCCCGCCAGTGACCTGAATCGGCCGGTGTACCCGTGGCTCAGCACCTGCTGCCACTGGGCCGGCACTGCGGCGCCCGCCGGCCCTGGCATCGTAGTCCGCGCCAACAGTCCGCCCGCCGGCCCGGTTGCGTTCCTGACCACATGCAGATCATCCGCGCTCTCGTTGTGGTTGCACGATGCCTGCTTCGGGGCCTGCGCGGGTCAGACGGTCGCAGTCCGCATGCGGAGGGCTGTAAGCAAGAAACGTGTCACCAGCCGCAAATGAGCGTGATCGCGCCTCGCGCAGCGGCCGGTGGCTTGGCGCCAAGGTCGGCCGGGGTCAGTTGGCGTCCGGGCTGAGCCAGCCGCGGGTGGCCTGTTTGGGTAGTTCGCCGCGGTAGTCGCAGCCGGGGCAGGCGTCTTCGCCTTGGATGTGGCCTTCGTACCAGCCATGGACGGCCGCGTGCAGTACTGCCTGCTCAGCGGTCGCCTGGCCGGACCTGAGAGCCTCGACCGCACTGGTGACGATGAGCCGCAGGACCGGTGAGTCCGGATCGGGGAACGGCGGCGAGGGCATCGGACTGCTCACATCACGACAGTAGACCTGCGGTACCGGCTGCCGGGCACCAGGCGCTGGCAGCGCGGCCGGTCGCTGCCGCCAGCCGACCGTTGATCGGCCCAGGCCTCCGGGCAGGCGCATCCTTGAGCGGAGGAAGGTCTCCTGACCAGCGGAAAGGACTGGGATGATGATGAAACGCGTAGGCCGTGTCTACCGTCGCTGCGGGTGCGCCGACCCGGTTACGGGCCGGCCGATCGGCGTCGGCTGTCCGCGCCTGGCCCAGCGAGGTCACGGCAGCTGGTATGTGACCCTGGAACTGCCGCCCGACCCGGACGGGCGGCGCAGCCGGGTCCGCCGCGGCGGCTACCCCACCCGGCACGCCGCCCGCCAGGCACTCGCCCAACTGCGCACGCCTGGCCCCGCGGGCGCTGCGGCCATCACCACGGGGCAGTGGCTGGGGCGCTGGCTGGCCTGCCGGACCTCGCCGGCCTCGTCGACCGTCCGCGGGTACGCCGCGCACGTGCGGCTGTACCTGCAGCCCCACCTGGGCCCTATCCTGCTGGCCGAGCTGACCACCGCGCACGTGCAAGCCATGTTCACCGCGATCATCCGCCAGCACCAGGCCACCGGCCATCCCGTCACCCCGGCGACCCTGGCCCGCATCCGCGCCACCTTGCGCGTTGCGCTGAACACCGCCATCCGCCACGGCCTGATCACCGGCAACCCCGCCCGCCACGTCGAACTGCCACCTGCGCGCCGCCCGCACGCCGTCGTGTGGACCGCCAACCGGGTCGCCCACTGGCAAGCCACCGGCGAACGGCCACCGGTCGCGGTCTGGACCGCCGCGCAGACCGCCCAGTTCCTGCACGCCATCCGCGGCGACCGGCTGTATGCCGCCTTCCACCTGATCGCCTTGCGCGGGCTGCGCCGCGGCGAAGCCGCCGGGCTGCGCTGGTGCGATGTCGACCTCGACGAGGGTGTCGCGGTCATCAGCCAGCAGCTGCAGCAATACGACGGGCACATGGTCACCTGCCCGCCCAAGACCAGCCACAGCGCCCGCGTCATCGCCCTGGACCACACCACCGTCGCCGCGCTGCGCCGCCACCGCGTCCGCCAGCACGCCGAGCAGCGCCAGCCCGGTCACCACGACAGCGGCTACGTCTTCACCGGCCTCGGCGGCGACCCGCTGGCGCCCGACCGGCTCACCCGCCACTTCCACGCCCTGGCCACGACCGCCGGGCTGCCCCCGGTCCGGCTGCACGACTTGCGCCACGGCGCCGCCACGCTCGCCCTGGCCGCCGGGGTGGAACTGAAGGTGGTGCAGGACATGATGGGCCACGCCTCCATCGTGCTCACCGCCGACACCTACACCTCGGTCCTGCCCGAGGTCGCCCGCACCGCCGCCGAGCAGGTCGCCAGCCTCATCCTCAAGGCAGGCCGCCTCATCCCGGCACCACACGCACCCGCCGCAGCCCAGGCCGCCGCAAGCGCCGGGCGCACGCCGCTCCCGTGAGGCTGACCACCGCCCACCCGGCGCGCCAGATCACCCGGCCCCGGCGCCCAGGCACCAGCCCAGCCTGAATCCAGCCGCAACGCGCCTTCTCGAAGGCCACCAGGCCAGCGCGCATTCACCCAGCACCAGGAAAGGCCACGTGAACACCGGAAAGCCCGCCGGGCAACCTACGCCCGGCAGGGCGGCCGGCCACGCCCGCCGGGCACCAGACGAGGAATAGGAAACGGATCCAGAAACGGCGGGGCCGGAGCACTGGATTTTCCTGGACCCAGAGCGGCCACAGCGTGGCCCCAGCCAAGATCAACGATCATGTCATGGCTAGGAATAAACCCAGGTCAGGACGGGTCAGGTCTTCACGTTTGGCTCTGAGCTGCGGAAAGTGCCGCTGATCGCGGTGGCGCCCACGGGTTAAGCGGGTCGTGCCCACGGTGTTATGTGCTGTCTGGCCTGGTATCGGTGGTGGCGGCGCGGGGTTTGCGC
>WNFC01007814.1_pt1 | contig 21888 bp, 14 predicted proteins | sample 5400541 | NCBI WGS metagenome assembly WNFC01 (sample SAMN13153342, study PRJNA577476) | soil metagenome | isolation source: 120 cm saprolite under Douglas fir tree site 2 hole 2 replicate 1 | place: USA:California | collected 2015-04-18
CGCCATGGACAAGCCGGCCGCGAAGGTCGTGATGGCGGCGGCCGGTATTCCCGTTCCCGAGGGGGTGGTTGTGTCGCGGGCGGAGGCCGCCAAGGCCCACGTGATCAAGCCCCCCTATGTGATCAAGCCGCCGGCCGAGGGGTCGAGCGTGGGGGTCTTTATCGTCCAGCCCGACCACGTCCACCCGCCGCAGGAGCTTTCCCGCCCCGATTGGCCCTATGGGGAACAAGTGCTGGTCGAGCGCTATGTGGCGGGTTTGGAGCTTACCTGCGCGGTGATGGGCGAAGAGGCCCTGGGGGTCATCGAAATCGAGCCAACCACGCGGTTTTACGACTATGAGTCGAAATACGCCCCGGGGGGGTCCCGCCACATTCTACCGGCCAGAATTTTACCAAATGTTTACCAACGGGCGCGGAATCTGGCGCTTGCGGCGCACCGCGCCCTTGGCTGCCGGGGAGTAAGCCGGGCGGATTTCCGCTTTGACCCCCGTTCGGATGGGGACCTCGTCTGTCTCGAGGTCAACACCCAACCCGGCATGACCGAGATGTCGCTGGTGCCCGAATTGGCGGCCCATGCGGGCCTTTCGTTCGGCGAGTTGGTGAAATGGATCGTGGAGGACGCCTCTCTGGAACGTTGAACCTCCGGCAAGCGCCGGAGGGCTTCACGTCGCCGCCTGGCCGTTTCGCGCTTTTCGTCCATCGACTCGCCGCCCGCACGGGAAAATGGCGCGTGCTTCGCGGCATCGAGATCGTCTTCGTGACGGTTTTGCTCGCGGCGACCGCGCTCTACGGCGCGATCCGCGGCGGCCATGCCGATGCGATCTTGGAATCGCTGCACGATGTCGCCGACGTACTCGCTCAGCGCGCCGGCTATCAGTCGGCGAATGTCTCGATCGAGGGCGCCGCGCGGTTGAGGCGCGCGGACGTCTTGCGCATCGCCGGTATTACGGAATCGTCCACGCTCTTCCTCATCGACGCCGATGCGACGCGCGCGCGGCTCTTGCGCAATGCCTGGATCGCCGAAGCGACGGTCGCGAAACTTTATCCCGACCAGCTGGAGATTACGATCGTCGAGAAGAAGCCGTTCGCAGTCTGGCAGAGCCGCGGCAATTTTTTCGTCATCGCCAAGGACGGCACGGTCATCGACCAGCTCACGCGCGAACGCGTGCGCGACGCCGGCATGCCGATCGTGGTGGGCGAGGGGGCGGAACGCCGGGCGCAGGATTTTTTGGCTGTCCTCGACCGCTTTCCGGCGGTGCGCGGCGAGACCGCGGCGGCGGTGTTGATCGCCGAGCGGCGTTGGAATCTGCGGCTCAAGAACGGCACGGATGTGCGTCTTCCTGAGGAAGACGCCGACGTGGCGCTCATGCGCCTGGTCGCACTCGACCGTGAAAAACGGGTTCTTTCGCGCGACGTTTCCATGATCGATATGCGTCTTTCGGATCGCGTCGTGGTGCGCATTTCGGATGAAGCGGCGCAGGCGCGCGATGCGGCCATGAAAGCGCGCGCGCCGAAGCGCAAGGGAGCCGACACTTGAACGCGCTCGCTCGAGGATTGGCGCCGCGCATGCGCCCGCTTTCGCCGCGGCGCTCGGCGATCGTCGCCGCGCTCGACATCGGCACGAGCAAGGTCACCTGCCTGATCGGGCGCCTGAAGCCGCTCGCCGAGGACGAAGCCATGCGCGGCCGCAGCCACGCGGTCGAAGTGATTGGCTTCGGCCACACCCGTGCGCACGGTCTCAAGGCCGGCGTGATCGCCGATCTTGCGCCGGCGGAAGAAGCGATCCGCAACGCCGTCGACATCGCCGAGCGCGCCGCCGGTATGGAGATCGCCGCGGTGGTTGTCGCTTTTGGCGGCGGTCGCTTGAGCAGCGAGAGTTTCGCCGCCTCCGTGCGTCTGCACGGCCCGCGCGTCGAGGAAGGCGATATCGGCCGCGTGCTCGATACCGCGAGTCTTCACTCGTTACGCGGCGGCCGCGCCGTGCTGCATTCGCTCCCGATCGCCTACGGGCTCGATCAGACGGGCGGCATTCGCGACCCGCGCGGCATGCTCGGCAAAGTTCTTTCCGTCGATCTGCATGTGATCACGGCGGACTTGGCGGCGTTGAAGAACCTCATGCTCTGTGTCGAGCGCTGCCATCTTTCCGTCGAAGGCGTGATCGCGGCTCCTTACGCCGCGGGACTCGCCGCCTTTTCCGCCGACGAGGCCGAACTCGGCGCCACCGTCATCGACTTTGGCGCCGGTACGACGACCGCCGCCGTCTTCGCCGGCGGTCATTGCCTTTATGTCGATGGCATCGCCATCGGCGGTTATCACATCACCCTGGATCTCGCGCGCGGGCTTTCGATCCGCATCCCGGAAGCCGAGCGCCTGAAAACGCTGCACGCGGCCGCGCTTGTGAGTTCCTCCGACGAGCACAAGATGATCACGATCCCCACGATCGAAGGAATCGGGCGTGAGACGCCGAATGCGACCTCGCTGGGGCAGATCGTCCGCATGACTTGCCCGCGCGCCGAGGAAATTCTGGAAATGCTGCGCGAACGCTTGCGCGTCGCAGACATGCTCGGACAGGCGAGCCGCCGCATCGTTCTTACCGGCGCCGCCGCCGAGCTCACCGGACTCGTGGAACTCGCCGGCCGTATGTTCAAGACGGGCGCGCGTCTCGGCCGGCCGCTCGGCGTGACCGGCTTGAACGATAATGCGCGATCGCCCGCCTTCGCCACGGCAAGCGGGCTCCTCGTCTATCCGCAATTCGCCGGCCGTGAGCATTTCGAACCGCGCCGCCGCCATGGCGGCGGCGAGAAAAACTATCTCGTTCGCGTCGGGCGTTGGCTGCAGGAGAGCTTTTGAGGGCCGAGAAGGAATGAAAACCCCGGCGCGAGCCGGTTCCGAGGAAAAACACGGGCGCTTCCGCCCAGAAGGTGATGACATGACGATCAATCTTAAGATGCCTGACGTTCGCGAGCTTAAGCCGCACATCACCGTGTTCGGCGTCGGAGGCGCGGGCGGCAACGCCGTCAACAACATGATCTCGGCGGGCCTCATGGGCTGCGAGTTCGTGGTGGCGAACACCGACGCGCAGGCGCTCGCTTCGTCGAAGGCGAAGCGCGTCGTGCAGCTCGGCGTCGAGGCGACGCAGGGCCTGGGCGCGGGATCGCACCCCGAGGTGGGGCGCGCGGCCGCCGAGGAGGCCATTGACGAGCTCCGCGACCATCTCTCCGGCGCCCACATGGCCTTCATCACCGCCGGCATGGGCGGCGGCACCGGCACCGGCGCGGCTCCGGTGATCGCGCGGGTCTCAAAGGAGCTCGGGCTATTGACCGTGGGCGTCGTCACCAAGCCCTTCCATTTCGAGGGCCAGCGCCGGATGCGCTTCGCGGAAGCGGGAATCGCCGAGCTCACCAAGCTCGTCGACACGCTGATCGTCATTCCGAACCAGAACCTCTTCCGGGTCGCGAACGAAAAGACCACCTTCGCCGACGCCTTCAGCATGGCCGACCAAGTGCTCTATTCGGGCGTCGCCTGCATCACCGACCTGATGGTGAAGGAGGGGTTGATCAACCTCGATTTCGCCGACGTGCGCGCGGTCATGCGCGAGATGGGCAAGGCGATGATGGGCACCGGCGAGGCCTCGGGGGAGAGGCGGGCGATCACCGCCGCCGAAGCCGCGATCGCCAATCCGCTTCTCGACGAAGTCTCGATGCGCGGCGCGCGCGGGCTGCTCATTTCGATCACCGGCGGCAAGGACCTCACCCTTTACGAAGTTGACGAGGCGGCGAACCGCATCCGCGAGGAAGTCGATGCCGACGCCAACATCATCCTCGGCGCCACCTTCGATCAGAGTCTCGATGGTCTCGTCCGCGTCTCCGTGGTCGCGACCGGCATCGAATCACTGGCGGCGCCGAATGCCGCTCCGGTGCGGGAGCGCGCCGGCAGCGAGCCCGCTCGCATGGGGATCGGTGCTGCGCGCGTCGCGATCGAGCAGCGCCGCGAGGCGACGCTGCGGGAAAACGATTTCGCCGACGAGGCGCTGGCCGCGCCGGAAGTCGAGGTCGATGAAGTGACACTCCGCCCCTTGCAGCCGCGGCCTTCGCTTTTCGACCCGGTCGAGGAAGCCCTTCATCCGGCCGACATTCAGGAGGAGCCGATCACACCCTTCATTCCGCCGCAGGCCGAACGGCCGGCGACGCGTCCTCCGCGCCTGCCGAGAATCGAGGATTTTCCGCCGCACGCGCAGAATCAACTGCGCGCCCGGCACGGAGAGCCGAGAGACGCCGATGTGGAAAAGAAGCGGATGACCTTGCTCGAGCGCCTGGCCAATCGCTTCAACAAGTCCGAGGCGGAAGACGCGGCCGCGACGCACCAGCTTCGACCATTGCCCAAGCTACGTGAGCCCGACCCCCGCCCCGCGACGGATCGTCGCCTGCCAGAGCAGGTATCCGAATATGGAAGGCGCCCGGCTTCCCGCGGCCTGCCCTTGGATGCCCCCCGGGCCGCGCCGAGCCGGGGCGAGGAAGATGAGCTGGAAATCCCCGCTTTTCTGCGCCGTCAGGCCCACTGACGGCGCAGAAGCCTCATCCACAAAGGAAAACGCCCGGGCAAGAGCCCGGGCGTCTGCATATTCGGTCCTGTGGATAAGGGGGAAAACAGATTCCGTCCTGGCTGATCGGCCCGACCGTTGCATCGGCGGTCCCGGAAAGATGGCGCAAACCTGGCTAGATGGGGTCCGGAATTGGTAACAAATGGTAAAAAACAGTGACTTGCCGCCGGGGGTACCCCCGGTATCGTGTGCAACAGGACGACCGGCGCGGATTCGCGCGGGGGTTACCGGGACGCGAAGGGGTGCGTCGCGGGGCGGGACCGGAGGCGATAGCCGACGGTACCCAGACGGTGGGGAATGCGGGCGACTTACCAAACCACACTCGGCGAGCGAGTCGACCTGATGGGTCGTGGCGTCCATTGCGGCGCGCAAGCTCGGGTTTCGCTTCTTCCCGCCGGTCCCGATACCGGAATCGTCTTCGTTAACCGCGGCGCCGACGGAGCCATCCGCCAAATCCCGGTTTCACCCGCCGCCATCCGCAACACCGATTTCGCCACCGTTCTCGGTGATTCGCACGGCCTCATGTGCTCGACCGTCGAGCATCTGCTCGCGGCGTTTACCGGCCTTGGCGTCGACAACGCCATCGTCGAGGTCGAGGGCGGCGAGGTGCCGATTTTTGACGGCAGCGCGATCGCTTTCGTCGAAGCGATCGAGGCGGCCGGGCTCGAGCGCCAGGATGCGCCGCGCCGTTACATCAAGGTTTTGAAGCCGATTCGCGTCACCGAGGGCCGCTCGCTCGGCGAGCTTCTGCCCTATGACGCCGGCTTCCGTCTCGAAGTCGAGATCGACTTCGCCCACCCGCTGATCGGCCGCCAGCGTTACGCGGCAACGCTGACCCCCGAGGTTTTCCACCGCGATCTCGCCCGTGCCCGCACCTTCGGCTTCATGAGCGATGTCGCCAAACTGTGGAGCGCCGGTTATGCGCTCGGCGCTTCCCTCGACAACACCATCTGTCTCGCCGACGACCGTGTGCTCAATCCGGCAGGCCTGCGCTATTCGGACGAGTTCGTTCGCCATAAGGCGCTCGACGCGCTCGGCGATCTCGCGTTGGCGGGCTTACCGATCCTGGGCCGCTATCACTCGGTCTGCGGCGGCCACAAGCTGAATGCCGCCGTCGTGTCGGCGCTCTCCGCCGACCATTCGGCCTGGACCGTGATCGAGACCACCCGCAAGCGGGTGCGCGGGCATGCCGAGCTTGGTGTTTCGGTCGCCGTTCCCGCCTACCGGGCCGAGTCCTAAGTCCTTAACTAATCGCCACAATCGCGGCCCAATCGCGCGTTATCGCGATAGCGGGGTCTTCGCATTATCTCTAAGAAAAGCGGCCTCCCGCCGGTAATCGCGGCGCGGCCAGCCACGCGGGGACGGGTGAGTCGATGGTTCGTCTGATTGAGCGCTTTCGCAGGGTGGGTCCGTGTTCCTTCCCCGGCCTTGCCGCTTGCGCGCTGCTTGCCGGATTGCTCGCCGGCTGCGCCGACGACAAGAACACGATCGCGCCCGACGAGCCGGCGGACAAGCTGTACAACGAAGGCCTCACGCTTCTGAACAAAAAGGAATTCGTCGATTCCGCGAAGAAATTCGAGGAGGTCGACCGTCAGCATCCCTATTCCGATTGGGGCCGCAAGTCGCTGTTGATGGCCGCTTTCGCCTATTACGAGGGCGGAAAGTACGACGATACGATCACGGCGGCGAAGCGCTACGTCACCCTGCACCCCGGCAGCGCCGACGCCGCCTACGCGCAGTATCTGATGGCGTCGGCCTATTTCGATCAGATTCCCGACGTTACCCGCGACCAGGCCCGCACCGAGCGGGCGATGCAGGTGCTCGCCGAGGTGGCGCGCAAATATCCCAACACCGAATATGCCGAAAGCGCGAAGAAGAAGATCGAAGTCGCGCGCGACCAGCTCGCCGGCAAGGAGATGATGATCGGCCGCTTCTATCTCGAGAAACGGAACTTTATCGGCGCCATCAACCGCTTCAAGGCGGTCGTCACCCAGTACCAGACGACCCGTCACGTCGAGGAGGCGCTGATGCGGTTGACCGAGTGCTATATGGCGCTTGGCATCGTGAACGAGGCGCAGACCGCGGCGGCGGTGCTCGGCCATAACTTCCCCTCCAGCCCCTGGTATCAGGACGCCTATAAGCTCGTGCAAACGAGCGGCAGCGAGCCGCGCGAGAACAAGGACTCCTGGATCAGCAAGGCATTCAAGGCGCTGACGCTCGGCTGATTTGCCGCCTTTGGCTTGCGACGGACCGCGGCTCCTGAGATAGAATCCAGCATTGATGCTGATCCATCTCTCCATCCGCGACATCGTTCTCATCGATCGCCTCGATATCGATTTTGCGCGCGCGCTCTCGGCGCTGACCGGCGAGACCGGCGCGGGCAAGTCGATCGTGCTCGACGCCTTCTCGCTCGCGCTCGGCGCGCGCGGCGATGCTTCGCTCGTGCGGGAAGGGGCGGAGCAAGGGCAGGTGACCGCCGCTTTCGATGTCCCCAAGGATCATCCGGCGCGCCGCGTGCTCGCGGCGAACAGCCTCGACGGCGAGGGCGAATTGATCCTGCGGCGGGCGCAGTTCGCCGACGGGCGGACGCGCGCCTTCATCAACGACCAGCCGGTAAGCGTGCAGGTGCTGCGCGAGGTGGGCCGGAAACTCGTCGAAATCCATGGCCAGCACGACGAGCGCGCGCTCGTCGATTCGGCGACGCACCGGCTCTTGCTTGATGCCTTCGCCGGCCATCTCGACCGGGTCGCCGAGGTCGGGCAGCTGTGGGATGCTTGGCGCGCGGCGACCGCCGCGGTTGCCGCCGAGCGCGATCGTCTCGCCAAGGTGTTCGCCGAAGCCGACTATGTGCGCCATGCCCTCGACGAATTGACGGTGCTCGCGCCGAAATTCGGTGAGGAAAAGACGCTCGCCGACCGCCGCGCGCTTCTGATGCGCGCGGAGAAGGTCGCCGAGGACTTGAAGGACGCCTTTGAGACGATCGCGGGTTCCGCCTCGCCGGTACCTTCGCTGTCGGCGCTTCTCAGGCGGCTCGAGCGGCGCCTCACCGACGCGGCCGATCTCGTCGGCGCGCCGGTGAAGGGGCTGGAAGCCGCGCTCGCCGCGCTCGAAGAGGCGCGCGACGGGCTCGAGCGCGCGCTCGTCGCCGCCGATTTCGACCCCAAGGAACTGGAACGGATCGAGGAGCGGCTGTTCGCCCTGCGCGCCGCCGCACGCAAATACGGCACCACGGCTGATGAACTTCCGGCCGCCGCCGCGCGTTTTGCCGCCGACGTGGAAGCGATCGACAAGGGGGCGGAGCGGCTGGCCGCGCTGCAGGAAGCCGAAAAGGAGGCGGAGGCGGCGTACCGGACGGCCGCAGACAAGCTTTCCGCCGCGCGCAAGAAGGCGGGGGCCGCCCTCGACAAGGCGGTCAACGCGGAGCTCGCGCCGCTGAAGCTCGATCGCGCCGAGTTTCAGACCGCGATCGAGAGCAAGCGCGAGCTGCCGGGCGCCGAGGGCCACGACCGGGTGGAATTCTGGGTGCGCACCAATCCCGGTTCAAAGCCGGGGCCGTTGATGAAGGTCGCCTCGGGCGGCGAGCTCGCGCGCTTTCTCCTGGCGCTGAAGGTCGTGCTCGCCGACCGCGGCTCGGCGCCGACCCTCGTGTTCGACGAGATCGACACGGCGGTGGGCGGTGCCGTGTCCGACGCGATCGGTGCGCGGCTCGCGCGTCTCGGCGCCAAGGTGCAGGTGCTGTCGGTGACGCACGCGCCGCAGGTCGCGGCACGCGCCGCGAACCATTTTCTGGTGAGCAAGGAGCCGGCGGGGCTTAATCGCGTCGTCACCCGCATGCGTGAGCTTGACGCCAAACAGAAGCGCGAGGAAATCGCCCGCATGCTGGCGGGCGCCGAGGTGACCGAGGAGGCGCGCGCCGCGGCCGAGCGGCTGATTGCGGGGGCGGCGCGATGAAGAAGCGCGCTGCCGCGCCGAAGGCCGTCGAGGATTTGAGCGAAAAGGAAGCGAACGCCGAGCACGCGCGTTTGGAAACCGAGATCGCCGGGCACGACCGGCTCTACTACCAACGGGACGCGCCGAAGATTTCCGACGCCGACTACGACGCGCTGCGTCGCCGCTACGAGGCGATCGAGGCGCGTTTTCCGGCGCTGCGAACGCCGACCAGCCTTTCGCAGCGAGTGGGTGCGGCGCCGGCCGCCAAATTCGCCAAGGTGCGCCACGCGGTGCCGATGTTGTCGCTCGCCAACGCCTTCAGCGAAGAAGACGTCACCGAATTCGTCGAGCGCATCCGCCGCTTCCTCGGCCTGAAGGAGGATGCCGATCTTGCCTTTCTCGCCGAGCCGAAGATCGACGGACTTTCCTGTTCGCTGCGCTACGAGGCGGGGGTGCTGAAGACGGCGGCGACCCGCGGCGATGGGACGGAGGGCGAGGACGTTACCGCGAACATCCGCACGATCGACGACGTTCCGAACGAGCTGAAGGGCGGCGACGTGCCGGAAGCGATCGACGTACGCGGCGAGGTCTACATGGCGCGCGCGGATTTCCTCGCCCTCAACCAGCGCCAGCAAAAAGCCGGCAAGCAGATTTTCGCCAACCCGCGGAACGCCGCGGCGGGCAGCCTGCGCCAGCTCGATGCGTCGATCACCGCGAGCCGGCCGCTGCGCTTCTTCGCCTATGGCTGGGGCGAGGCGAGCGAGTTGCCGGCCAAGACCCAGCACGGCGTCATCGAGGCATTTAAGCGCTGGGGCCTGCCGGTCAATCCGCTGACCCGGCTGTGTGGACGCGTCGACGAAATGCTCGCGTACCACCGCGACATCGAGGGCAAGCGCGCCAAGCTCGGCTACGACATCGACGGCGTCGTCTACAAGCTCGACCGCGTCGATTGGCAGGCGCGGCTCGGCGCCGTCTCGCGCACGCCGCGCTGGGCGCTCGCGCACAAGTTCCCGGCCGAGAAAGCGACGACGGTGGTGAAGGACATCTCGATCACGGTCGGTCGCACCGGCGCGCTGACGCCGACAGCGATTCTGGAGCCGGTGAACGTCGGCGGCGTCGTGGTCTCGAACGCGACTTTGCACAACGAGGACGAGATCGCGCGCAAGGACGTGCGGATCGGCGACACGGTGACGATCCAGCGTGCGGGCGACGTCATCCCGCAGGTGCTTGCCGTCGACCTCGACAAGCGGCCAAAAAATTCCAAGCCCTTCAAGTTTCCAACCGTATGTCCGGTGTGCGGCAGTGCGGCCGTGCGCGAGGTCGATCCGAAAACCGGCAAGCCCGAGGCGGTGCGGCGCTGCACCGGCACGCTCATCTGCCCGGCGCAGGCGATCGAGCGGCTTCGCCATTTTGTCTCGCGCAACGCCTTCGACATCGAAGGCCTCGGCGAGCGGCAGATCGAGGTGTTCTTCAACGACAAGCTGATCGCGGAACCGGTCGATCTCTTCAAGCTCAAGCCGCGCGACATCGTCGAGCGCGAAGGTTGGGGCGAAACGTCGGCGAAAAATTTGTTCGCGGCGATCGAGGCACGACGCAAGATCGCGCTCAACCGCTTCATCTACGCGCTCGGCATCCGCCACATCGGCGAGACCAACGCGGCGGAAGCGTTCCGCGACGGCGGCATCGCGGCGGCGAAGCCCGAGAGCGAGGCCTTCGAGGAGCTCACCAACATCAATGGCATCGGTGAGACCGTCGCCACCGCGATCGTCGATTTCTTCAAGGAGAAGCGCAATCGCAAGGCGTTCGACGCGCTGCTCAAGGAAATCGAGGTCGAGCCGATGGCGGCGACGAAGAGCGACAGCCCCGTTTCAGGCAAGACGGTCGTGTTTACCGGCACGCTGGAGAAGATCACGCGCGACGAGGCGAAGGCGATGGCCGAGCGGCTCGGCGCCAAGGTCGCGGGCTCGGTGTCGAAGAAGACCGATTACGTGGTGGCGGGGCCGGGCGCGGGCTCCAAGCTCGCCGAGGCGAAGAAGCACGGCGTCGAGGTGCTCACCGAGGACGAGTGGTTCAAGCTTGTCGGATAAGCGGCGCGGTCGCGGCTTCCAGCCACGCGCGCGTACTTGCGTCGACCAGCGGCGCGATCTCGTCGCGCACGCGCGCGTGATAGTGATCGAGCCAGCCGAGTTCCTCGAGCGTGAGTTGGCTCGGCAGCACAAGCCGCCGGTCAATCGGCGCGAGCGTCAGCGTTTCGAAGGCGAGCAGTTTCTTTTCCGCACCCGCGGGAGGCGGCGCCGGAACGATCAGCACGAGATTTTCGGTGCGGATGCCGTAGGCGGCCGTCTTGTAGTAGCCGGGCTCGTTCGAAAGCACCATGCCGGCGGCGAGCGGCGCGGTGCCGAGCTTCGAAATCCGCGCCGGGCCTTCGTGCACCGACAGATAGCTGCCGACGCCGTGGCCGGTGCCGTGGTCGTAGTCGAGTCCGGCGGCCCACAGCGGCGCGCGTGCGAAGGCATCGACTTGCGCGCCGGTCGTGCCTTCGGGGAAAACGCCCCTCGCGATCGCGATATGGCCCTTGAGCACGAGCGTGAAGCGCTCGCGCATCTCATGGCTCGGCTCGCCGATCGCGACCGTGCGGGTGACGTCGGTGGTGCCGTCTTCGTACTGGGCGCCGGAGTCGATCAAAAACAATTCGCCGGGCGCAAGCCGCCGGTTGCTCTTTTCGCTCACGCGATAATGCACGATGGCGCCGTTGGGGCCCGAACCCGCGATGGTGGGGAAGGAAATATCCTTGAGCTTGCCGGTGTCGCGGCGGAAGGTTTCCAGCGCCGCGACGGCGTCGATCTCGGTGAGCTTTCCGCTCAGTGCCTCAAAGTCGAGCCAGGCGAGAAAACGCGCGAGCGCGGCACCGTCGCGCCGGTGCGCTTCGCGCATGCCGGAAATCTCGGTCTCGTTCTTGACCGCCTTCAGGCGCAGCACCGGATCGGCGCCCTTCGACACGACGCCGCCGGATTTTTCCACCGCGTCGGCGAGCGCGCTTGAGGCGGTTGCCTGATCGAGCCGGATCGCGCGGCCGCCGGCGGCGATCTTCCTCAGTGCGACGATGAATTGGACCGGCTCCTCGACGGCGGCGAGCTTGGAAAGCGCGTCGCGCACCGCGTTCGAGAGCTTGCGCGCGTCGATGAACAGCGACGGCCTGCCTTCGCGCGGCACGATCGCCCAGGAAAGCGGCAACGGCGTGTGGGAAACGTCGTTGCCGCGAATATTGAAGGTCCAAGCGACCGAAGCGGGATCCGATAGGACCGCGGCGTCGAGCTGCTCTTTCTTCAAGACTTCGCGGATGCGCGCGAGTTTTGCCTCGCTCGCTTCACCGGCGTAGCGCAGGTCACGCAACGTAACCGGCGAGAGCGGCGGCTCTGGCCGCTCAGCCCAAATCGCATCGACCGGATTGGACTCGACCGGATAGAGCTTGGCGCCCGCCTTCTCGCAGGCCTTCTTCAGCCTCTCGACGCCGTCGATCGTGGTGCGTGCGGGATCATAGCCGAAGGCGTCGCCGGATTTGAGGTTCTTGGCGAGCCATTCCTCCGGCGGATGCTCGATCAGATGCTGGATCGCGAACACATTCGGGTCGATTTGCGCGCGCGCTTCGATCGTGTAGCGGCCGTCGACGAAGAGCGCGGCCTTCTCCGCGAGCACCACCGCGACCCCGGTCGAGCCGGAAAATCCGGTCAGCCAGCCGAGCCGGTCTTCGCAGGCGGGTACATATTCGTTCTGATGCTCGTCGGCGCGCGGCACGATGAAGCCGTCGAGCTTGCGCTTGGCAAGTTCCGCGCGCAGTGCTGCGACGCGCTCCCGTCCTTTCGAGGGATCGGTCTTGGCGTCGAAGGTTTGCAGCCTCGCTTCGAACATCGAGGTGTTCTAGGACTGACGCAGAAGCGCGTCCATGCCCGCTGTTTTTCGGCATTTTCGCGCGCGGCGCCCTCGCCAAACGGGGTCCGCGATGCCATTTTGTTCTCGAAGAGATTCGCCAAAAGAGTAGAACCGTGGCCGAACCCCTGAAGCACGACCGCTCCGACCCCTTCGATCCGCCCGCGCCGCGGCCAGGCGGAATCGCCGCGCGTGCCCGCGCCACGGCGGGCAATCAGTCGTATCTCGAAGGGCTCAATCCCGAGCAGCTCGAAGCGGTCGAAACGCTCGACGGGCCCGTGCTCGTGCTCGCGGGCGCCGGCACCGGCAAGACGCGCGTGCTGACGACCCGTGTCGCACATATCCTCGCCACCGGCCGCGCATTCCCATCGCAAATCCTCGCCGTCACCTTCACCAACAAGGCGGCGCGCCAGATGAAGGACCGCGTCGCCGCCATGGTGGGCGAGGCGGTCGAGGGCATGCCGTGGCTCGGCACCTTCCACTCGATCGGCGCGAAGATCCTGCGCCGCCACGCCGAACTCGTCGGCCTCAAGTCAAGCTTCACCATCCTCGATACCGACGACCAGATTCGGCTGTTGAAGCAGATTCTCTCCGCCGCCGACATCGACGACAAGCGCTGGCCGGCGCGCGTGCTCGCCGGCATGATCGATAGCTGGAAGAACCGCGGGCTTCTGCCCGACAAAGTGCCGGCGGGCGAGGCGGCCTCCTTCGGCCAGGGTCGCGGGGCCGAGCTTTACGCCGCCTATCAGGCGCGGCTGAAGACGCTCAACGCCGTCGATTTCGGCGATCTCCTGCTCGAAAACTTACGGCTCTTCGGCAAGGAGCCGGATGTGCTCGCGCAGTACCAGTCGCGCTTCCGCTACATGCTGGTTGACGAATATCAGGACACCAACGTTGCGCAGTATTTGTGGCTCCGTCTGCTCGCGCAGGGGCAGCGCAATCTGTGCTGCGTCGGCGACGACGACCAGTCGATCTATGGTTGGCGCGGCGCCGAGGTCGACAACATCCTGCGCTTCGAGCACGACTTTCCAGGCGCCAAAGTCATCCGGTTGGAACGTAATTATCGCTCAACCGGCCATATCCTCGCCGCCGCCTCGCACCTGATCGCGCACAACGAAAGCCGGCTCGGCAAGACACTGCGCACCGAGAGCGAGCAAGGCGGCAAGGTCACCGTCACCGGCGCCTGGGATTCCGAAGAAGAGGCGCGCGAGATCGGCGAGGAGATCGAAACCCTGCGCCGGCAAGATCACAAACTTTCCGAAATGGCGATTCTCGTCCGCGCTTCGTTTCAGATGCGCGAGTTCGAAGACCGCTTCGTCACGCTCGGAATGCCCTATCGGGTGGTTGGCGGCCCGCGCTTCTACGAGCGCGCTGAGATCCGCGATGCGCTCGCCTATTTCCGCTGCATCGTCTCGCCCGCCGACGACCTCGCCTTCGAGCGCATCGTCAACGTGCCGAAACGGGGCTTGGGCGAATCCACGATACAGACGCTGCACGACTACGCGCGCGTCAACAACGCGCCGCTGATGGAGGCGGCGCGCGCACTCGCCGCAACGGAGGAATTGAAGCCGAAACCGCGCGGCTCGCTGCGCGACCTGACCCTCGCCTTTGACCGCTGGCGCGGGCAGATGGAAGCGATACCGCACACGGAGCTCGCGGAAATCGTGCTGGAAGAGTCCGGCTACACCGACATGTGGCAGAACGAACGCTCGGCCGATGCCGCGGGCCGCCTCGAAAATTTGAAAGAACTCGTGCGCTCGATGGAGACGTTCGACAATTTGCCGGGCTTTCTTGAACACATCTCGCTGGTGATGGACGTCGAAAGCGGCGCCGGGCAGGACGCGGTCAATCTGATGACGCTGCATGCCGCGAAAGGCCTCGAATTCGACACCGTATTTCTGCCCGGCTGGGAGGAGGGACTGTTGCCCCACCAGCGCTCGCTCGACGAGCAGGGCCGCGCCGGGCTCGAGGAGGAGCGGCGGCTCGCCCATGTCGGGCTTACCCGCGCGCGCCACCGCGCCAAGCTCTATTTCGCCTCGCACCGGCGCATTCACGGCCTGTGGAACTCGACCGTACCGAGCCGCTTTCTCGATGAATTGCCGGAGGCGAGCGTCGAGGTCGCCGAAGCGAAGGGCGGCTGGGGGCAGCCGGCGAGCCGCTTCGACCGGGTCGAGCCGTTCTCCTCGACCTACGGCACGCCCGGCTGGCAACGCGGGCGTGCGCAGCGGGGCGAGAACGGCGGCAAGGGCTTCGCGGACAAGCGCCAGCGCGGCTTCAAGGACGGTCCGCTCACCATCGACGGCAAGATCGTCGGACGCAGCGCCGCGCCGCGCGCGGCCTTTGCCTTGGGCGAGCGCGTGTTCCACACAAAATTCGGCTATGGCGAAGTCACCGAAGTCGACGGCAACAAGCTCACCGTGCAGTTCGACAAGGCGGGCGAGAAGCGGGTGATCGAGTCCTTCGTCGAGCGGGTTTGAGGCGCTTGCGCCACCGCGTGCCGCGCGGCGCTTCCACCATGATGCGCGTCGCGGCCGATGAAACAACCGCGAAGCAGCTCGCCAGCATCCTTGCCGAGACATTCGATTCGATGGGCGTGGCGGCGTCGGCCTTCGAAAGCTCCGGCGGATGGGCGGTCGAAGCGCACTTCGCGATCGAGCCCGATCGAGAAAAGGTCGCCGATCTCGTGCGCGCAACCGCGGGTGAAGCCGCGGCGCGTGCGATCAGGTTCGAAATTCTGCAACCGAATGACTGGATCGCCGCGAGTCTCGTGGGGCTCGCGCCGGTGCTCCTCGGGCGCTTCGTGGTTCACGGCGCGCATGACCGCATCAAGGTCGCCTCCAACCAAATCGGCATCGAGATCGAGGCGGCACTCGCCTTCGGCACCGGCCACCACGGCACCACGCAAGGCTGTCTCGTCGCGCTCGAGCGGATCGCAAAGACGAAAAGGCCGCAGCGCATCCTCGATGTCGGCACCGGCAGCGGGGTGCTTGCGATCGCGGCGGCGCGCGCTTGGCACCGCACCGTGGTCGCGAGCGACGTCGATCCGCTTGCGGCGATGATCGCGCGCGCAAATGCCGAGGCCAATCGCGCCGGGGGCTATGTCCGCGTCGTGCAGGCGGCGGGCGTCAACGCGCCCGCGATCCGCGGCCAACGCTACGATCTCGTCGTCGCCAATATCCTATTGCCGGTATTGCAGCGGCTGGCGCTGCCGGCGCGCTTGCTGGCGGCGAAGCGCGCCACCATCGTTCTCTCCGGGCTCCTGCCCGAGCAGGCGAATGCGGTGCTTGCCGTTTGGCGTGCGCACGGCTTTGCGCTTTCGCGTCGCGACCTCATCGAGGGCTGGGTGACATTGACGCTCGCTCGGCCGCGAGGCGTCCATTCGCGGCGTAACGGAAAAAGAAATCGCCGCGTTACTTCATGAAGGGCAGCGTGCCGGAGTCGTGATAGGTCGCCTTCAGCCCGGCCTTGGCCAGCGTCGAGCGCGGCACCACCGAGAGGTGCTTGCGGATCTCGATTTCAGCCTGGCGCATGCGCGCCTCGGCAACAGCGTTGAAGAAGCGGGAAAACAGGTAGGCAAGGGCGGTCATGGGTGATCTCCTTCGATTGCGGCGTCCGGGAACATCCGCCGGACCGAGTTATTTCGCACTGCAAAATACTCTCATTGCGCCGCAATAGAAGCAGGTCAGCCTGCATGACTCACCTGCACGCCGCGCGGGGCCGTCGTAAGGAACTGTTAGCCAGAGAATTTTCCGCCCGGCGTGGGGAGCGGGTCAGCTGCGCGCCCGCATCCCGATGGCGCGGCCGAGCGCCGAGGGCGGCGGCAACGTACCGTGCGCCGATTTCATCGAGGCGAGCCGCTCCAGCACGTCGTCGGGGAAGGGCCGGACCTTCTTCGCTTTCAAGTCGATATGCAACGCAAGCTGCTCGGAAGTGGCGGAAACCCAGCCTTCGACGGCGTGATGCAACTCGGCGTAGAGGTGCAGCCGCTTTTCGTCATAGTCGATCAGGCGGAGCACCACCCGTACCGGGTCGCCGGCCTTCAGCTCGCGCAAATAGCGTACATGGGCCTCGGCGGTGAAAAAGGAGGCGCCGCGCTTTTGCACGTAACTCGGCCCGAGGCCGACGAGCAGAAACGCCTCGTCGACCGCCCGGTCGATCAGCACGTTGTAATAAGCCATGTTGAGGTGGCCGTTATAGTCGATCCACCCGGAATCGACCGTCATCACCGTGGAGACGAACGGTGCGAAAAAAACCGGCTCGAAATCGATGCGATCGGGCATTTCGGGTCAGCGTTATCCGGACTTGTCGAATAAAGCACATTGCCGCTTTCACGGGCAATGGCCTGACGCTCGAAAGGGCATCTGCTAAGGTCGCGGCACAAGGGAGGAACAATAAAAATGGCCGAAGCCGCCGTCCGCCGCAAACCGGATTCGATCGAGCGCACCAAGCGCGCGCTGGCGGCCCGCTTCGGCAACAAGCTTGTGACCTCCGACGCGGTGCGGGCGCAACACGCCAACAACACCACCTGGCTTGCGAACGAGCCGCCGGACGCCGTGGTCTATGCCTCTTCCGCCGAGGATGTGCAGGCGATCGTTGCGATTTGCGCCGGGCACAAGGTGCCGATCATTCCCTTCGGCACCGGCACTTCGCTCGAAGGTCACGTCAACGCGCCCTTCGGCGGCGTTTCGATCGACCTTTCCGAGATGAATCGCGTTCTCGCCGTGCATGCCGAGGATCTCGATTGCGTGGTGGAGCCCGGCGTCACGCGCAAGCGGCTGAACGAGCACCTGCGCGACCAGGGCCTGTTCTTTCCGATCGATCCCGGCGCCGACGCCTCGCTCGGCGGCATGGCTTCGACGCGCGCCTCCGGCACCAACGCCGTGCGCTACGGCACCATGAAAGACAACGTGATCGCGCTCAAGGTGGTGCTCGCAAACGGCGAAATGATTTCAACGGCGCGGCGCGCGAAAAAATCAAGCGCCGGCTACGATCTCACGCGGCTCTTCGTCGGGGCCGAGGGTACGCTCGGGGTGATTACGGAAATCACGCTGCGGCTCGCCGGGATTCCCGAAGCGATCTCCGCTGGCGTCTGTTCGTTTCCGTCGGTCGAAGCCGCCTGCAACGCGACGATCGCCACGATCCAGTCGGGCATTCCGGTCGCGCGCATCGAATTGCTCGACGAGTTGCAGGTGAAAGCGTCGAACGCCTATTCCAAGCTCTCGCTGAAGGAGAGCCCCAATCTCTTTCTTGAATTCCACGGCAGCCAAGCCAGCGTCGCCGAGCAATCGCAGCGTTTCGGCGAGATCGCGGCGGAATTCGGCGGCGGCCCGTTCGAATGGGAAACCAAGGCCGAGGACCGCAACCGGCTTTGGCAGGCGCGGCACGATTCTTATTGGGCGATGATCGCGCTCCGCCCCGGCTGCAAGGGCTTCGCCACCGACGTCTGCGTGCCGATTTCAAGGCTCGCCGAATGCGTTACCGCCACCCAGCGCGACATCGCGGAGCTGAAACTGATCGCGCCCATCGTCGGCCATGTCGGCGACGGCAACTTCCATGTCGGCGTGATGATCGACATGAACGATAAGGACGAGGTCGCGCGCGCGCGTCAATTCCACGAGCGGTTAGTGGAGCGCGCGATCGCGATGGACGGCACCTGCACCGGCGAACACGGCGTGGGACAAGGCAAGATCAAATATCTCGAAGCCGAGCACGGCAAGGCGGCCGTCGAGGTCATGCGCTCGCTCAAGCGCGCGCTCGATCCGGACGACATTTTCAATCCCGGCAAGATCGTCATTGTTTGAGCCTGAGCCGCGGGCGAGGGCAAGGTTTTGCCCTTCTTCGCTGCCCTGAAAACGCTGCAAGTGCCGATTAGAAGGCGCGGGTTCGATTTTGGCTCATTGCCCGCCGCGACCGCCTCCTGGAGCGCTCATTGCAACATACTCTCCTGGGAATTGGGCTTCTCTTGATCGCGGCGATCGTCGCCGCGCTCGCAGCACCCTTGTTCGTCGACTGGAACGTCTGGCGCGCGGAATTCGAGCGGCGCGCGAGCATTCTCGTGAACGCGCCGGTGACGATCAAGGGCCCGATCGAGGCAACGATTCTGCCGCTGCCCGCCTTCGCCATGCACGACGTCACCATCGGCGACGCCGAAGGCGGCAGCGGACTGCGGGCGGCGCAAATCCGCGGCGTGCTTTCACTCGGCGCATTGCTGCGCGGCCGGTTGGAAGCCGAGGAAATCGTATTCGCCAAACCCGATATTCGGATTTTGTACCGCGCTGATGGAAAGATCGATCTGCCTTCCGCGTTGAGCCAGACAAGCGCGGGAAACTTTTCGATTTCCCGCATCGCGTTTGACGGCGGCACGATCGCGATTCTCGGCCCTGAGAGCAAGGAGATCAAGTACGAAGACGTCTCCGGCTTCGGCGCGTTGCAGTCGCGCGCGGGCCCTTTCAAGCTCGAATTTTCCTATAAGCAAGGCGGACAAGGCTTCACGATCCGCATGAGCGCGAACGAGTTTCGCGACGCGGCGGGCAAGGTCCGTCTCGCGCTTATCCGCGCGGTGGACGGAATTGCGCTTGAGGCCGACGGCAATCTCGTCCTCGCCGAAGCGCGACCGCGCTTCGAGGGCAAGATCGGCTTGGCACGCCGTGCCGACGGCGCGTTGGCGTGGAAAATCACCGCCGAGGCGCAAGCCGATTTGCAATCGGTCGCGCTCGACGAGCTTCAGCTTGCGCTTGGCGGGGACGAGAACGCGGTCGAGCTTGCGGGCAGCGCGCGGCTCGATCCGCGGGCGGGAAAATTCGAGGCTTCGATCGCGGCGAAAAGCATCGATCTCGACCGGCTCGGCGGAAACGGCGCGAAACAGGACTTGATTTCCGCGATTGCGCCGTTGCGGGAGGCGCTGGCGCAGCTCTGCGCGCTTCCTCTTTCCGGCCGGATCGGCGTCAATATCGACAATGTTGTCGCCGCCGGTGCCGTGGTTCGCGATCTCAAGGGCGAGCTTGCCTTGCGCGAGGGACTGCTTACGCCGCAGCGCTTCGAGGCGCGCTTGCCCGGTCTTGCTACCATCAGCTTCGCGGCGCGCGCACAAGAGGGCGACGCCGTTGTCGGTGCGCTGAGACTCGCGGCTGAGGAGCCGTCAGCGCTCGCCCGCTGGCTCGGGCTCGATGGGCTCGGCCTTTCTTTCGGCGACGGCGCTTCCCTTCGCCTTGAGGGCGAGATGCGGGCCTCGAAGAGCAGGATTGCAATTGCCCCGTTCACGCTTGCCTATGCCGACGCGAAATTGAGCGGCAGCGCCGTTTACAGCGCCGAAGAGCCGGGTAAAACCGCGCGGCTCGACGCCAAGCTTGCCGCCGACAAGCCCGATCTCGCGCTATTCGCGCTGCTGCCGCGCGCCGCCGATTTGGCCGGCCTCGATATGGCCGCCTCGCTCGACGCCCGATCGCCGAAGCTTTTCGAGGGCACCGCGCGCCGCTTTGACGCCGCGCTCTCGCTCGCGGCGGGCGCGCTTTCCATCGAGCATTTGTCGCTGGAGGATTTCAATGGATTCAATCTTCGCGCCCACGGCCGGCTCGCCTCCTGGCGCGATCGCCCCAACGGGCGTGTCGATATCGAAACCGAAGCGGCAAGGGCGGACGCTCTCGTTTCGTTCGCTCAAAATATGTTCGGGACTGGCGAGGCCGCGACCTTTGCCAAAAGAATTGCCGCCGCCGCGACCCCGCTGCAGATGACGGGTGCGGTGACCGGGGATGGCAAAAGCCCCGAAATCGCCATCGAACTTAGCGGGAAGGCGAGCGACGTGGACGCCGCGATTACGGTGCGCCTCGATCCGCGCTCGGCCGCGTTCGGCGAGGCGCAGATTGTCGCCGAGGCGCAAGACGCGGCAGAGCTCGTGGCGCTGCTCGGGCTTCCAGCGCCCGAGCCGCATGCCGGCCAAGGCCGTCTTGAGGCAACGGTCGGACGCCCGAAGGGAGGGATTTTCCCGCTCAAGGCGAGCCTCGCTTTCCCCGGCATCAACCTTGCGGGCGAGGGCGATCTGCGCCCCGGCGCGGGAGGGCGATTCGAGCCGCGCATCGATTTGCGGCTGCAAGCGACCGACGCGCGGGCGCTGTCGCTGGCGGCGGCGCGGGCGGCGCATTCCGTCGTTCCCGCCACCGGGACGGCGCGGCTCGTGCGTGGAGACGACGCGCTCGTGCTCGAGGATATTGCGCTCGGCGTGGGCGACATCCGCGTGCGCGGGCGCCTTTCGCTCAAAGGAGGCGAGCGGCCTTGGCTGAGCGGAATGCTTTCGATGAACCGCGCCGAGCTTCCCGTCTTGTTGGCGATCGTGCTCGGCCGCGCCGGCGAAAATCCGGCGTCTGTGTGGTCCGATCGGCCGCTGGAGCCGGCCGCGCTCGAAAACGCAAGCGGGGCGATCGAGATCGAAAGCGCGGCACTCGGTCTTGCGGGTCCCTTCGTTGCGAGCGGTGCGCGCTTGAAGCTGCGGTTTGCGAGCAGCGAGGCCTCGATCGACGAATTTTCCGGCGAGCTCGCGGGCGGAAATCTCTCCGGACAGGCGCGGATCGTGCGCGCAAACCCGCTGGTCGTCGATGGGACTTTTTCGCTCGCTGCTGGCGATATCGCCCGGCTCGTGGCACCCGGTGCTGCGCGCGCGACTATGCGCGGGCGTGCGAACATCGCCCTGCAATTCACCGCGCAAGGCAGCACGCCGGCCGCGATTGTCGCGAATGTCGCGGGACAAGGAAGTCTCGCGCTCGAAGGGCTTGAGATCGACAAGCTCGACCCCGATGCGCTGACAAGAGTCGCTCCCGCGGCGAACGCGCCGCCGCTCACCGAAGCGGAAGCCACGGCGCTGCTCGCCTTTGGCCTGCAGCGGGGGCCGTTGCGCATCGCGAAACTGCAAACGCCGATTCTCGTGACTTCGGGAATTGCGCGCACCGGCAAGACGCGTACGGCCGTGGGCCCGGTCCAAGTCACATCGGAGGCGCGGCTCGATCTCAGCAAGCTCGATCTCGATGCCGCGATTGGTCTTGAGTTGGCCGCTTCCGAACGAAACGCGGTGCGTCCCGAAGCGACGATCCGCTGGCGCGGGCCGCTCGCCGAGCCCAAGCGCAGCATTGACGTGAGCGCGTTCGTGGCCGCGCTTTCCTCGCAGGTGATGGACGCCGAGATACGAAAGCTTGAAGGGCGGCCCGCCGCTTCGCCGCCAGTGGCCGGTCCGGCGACGAATGCGCCGCTGCCGCGGCGGCGTCCCGCCGAAATTCCGCCGCCGGCGGCCGCCGAGCTGCCGCCATTGCCCCCGCCGCTCGTGATCGGTCCGGCGCCCGGCAGTCCGCGCCCGCGGCCCAATCCTTCCCTGCAATAATCAGCGCGCGGTTTTGCGCTCGAGCGTCACGAAGGAATATGGGTACTGATCCTTCGCGTCCTGCAGCG
>WNFC01001981.1_pt1 | contig 21886 bp, 20 predicted proteins | sample 5400541 | NCBI WGS metagenome assembly WNFC01 (sample SAMN13153342, study PRJNA577476) | soil metagenome | isolation source: 120 cm saprolite under Douglas fir tree site 2 hole 2 replicate 1 | place: USA:California | collected 2015-04-18
GCGCAGGATGTTGTCGCCGCGATAAACCAGCGTCACGTCGGAGCCGAAGCCGGCAAAGATGCAGGCAAATTCCAGTGCGATATAGCCGCCGCCCTGAATCACGATGCGCTTGGGCAACTCCCGCAGATGAAACACTTCGTTCGATGAGATCACGTGTTCGATGCCGGGAATCGCCGGGCCATGATTGGGCGCGCTTCCGGTCGCGATCAGCACGTATTTTGCCCTGACGGCTTCGCCATTGGTCAAGCGAAGCGTGTGGGCATCCTCGAGCACGGCGCGGGTCTTGACGATGCGCGCGCCGGATTTTTCGACATTCGTGGTGTAGATGCCCTCCAGACGTGCGATCTCCTTGTCCTTGTTGGCGACCAGCGTCGGCCAGTCGAAGGTCACCGGCGGGATCGACCATCCAAAGCCCGCGGCGTCCTCGATCTCATGGTGGATGTGCGATCCAATAACGAACAGTTTTTTCGGCACGCAGCCGCGGATCACGCAGGTGCCGCCCATCCGGTACTCTTCGGCGACCATGACCCGCGCGCCGTAGCCCGCGGCGATTCGGGCGGCGCGAACCCCGCCCGAACCTCCTCCGATGACGAACAGATCGACGTCGAACTCAGCCATATTCACCCCGACCGAAATTAGGTTTCCAGGTCAGATTTAAACGTCAGACCTACTTAAACGTTAGACCTGCACTTCAGATTTCCTTGCCGCGTTTGCGCATCTCGGCGCGAAACTGGCTGTTCACCACCTCGGCAAAGTTCTGCGCCCACTGGTTCATATAGGACATGCTGAATTGAATAGCCCGGGGCTCGGTCCAGAGCAGCTTCTGGCCGAGCGTCGACTTGTAGAATGTAACCAGGTCTTTCAACTCCTGCTCGGAAAACTCGTTGGCATAGATCTTGGCCATTCCCTCGCCGATCTCCTTCTCACGGCCGGCAAGGCTCTGGGCGACGATCACGGCAACTTCATTGAGATCTTTTTGGTAGTTGAGGTTGTTCTGCAGCAAAACTTCCTTGGTTTGCTGGACCAGGTTGGGAACGGCGCTCGCATACATCGCGCTCGCATTCTTCATCGTCAGAATTTCCTTGGCCGCCGCAATGGCTGCCGGCGACGCCTGCTTGAGCGGAGGCGCGGCCGGCTGCTGCGCCCCGGCGGGAGCGCCGGCCAGAGCCAGTCCGAGCGCAAGGCCCGCGGCCGACAAAATTCTTGAAAGGCTCTTCATTCCGATTCTCCTAAGGTTACGGCGTTACCGCCGTTCGACAACACGAATTCCCTGCGAGCCTGCCAGCATCGCCGTGCTGGCCAGACCGATGAACAGCCCATGCTCGACAACGCCCGGTATCGCGTCCAGCAGTCGCGCCAGGCACGGAGCATCGTTTATTCGTTCGAGATGGGCGTCGACAATCCAGTGGCCGCCATCGGTGACAAAAACGTGGCCGTCCCTGCCCTTTCGGACCACCATTTGCCCGGAAACGCCGCTTTCCGCAAATACCCGGCCCATGGCGCGCTGCGTCGCCGCGAGGCCGAATGGGATCACCTCTATCGGCAACGGAAACCGGCCGAGTACCTCGACCCATTTGGAATCGTCGGCGATCACGATCATGCGATCAGACGCCGCGGCGACGATCTTTTCGCGTAGCAGCGCGCCGCCGCCGCCCTTGATGACATTAAGCGCGGGATCGATTTCGTCGGCGCCATCGACCGTCAGATCGAGCCGGTCGACGTCATCCAGCGTGGTCAGCGGAATGCCGCAACGCGCCGCGTCGGCGCGTGTCGTTTCCGATGTCGGCACGCCGATGATGTTCAGCCCCGCGCTGACCCGCTCGCCGAGAAGCTCGACAAAATGTTTCGCGGTCGAACCGGTGCCGAGGCCCAGCTTCATTCCGTCGCGCACATGTTCGAGCGCACGGGCCGCCGCTTGCCGTTTCAATCCGTCCATATTCACGTGCAACGATGCCTTTAGGATGGGGGGCCGGTCGTGCGACCGGCGGTGTCTGGCGGGGGCATATCTAGCGTCGTTTTGCGGGGAGGAACAGCGCTATACGTCGACTTGGACGCTGATTTGGCCGCAATTGACGACCTTTGCCTGGAGTCTTTTCCGTTTCGATGGCGGCAAAGCCGCCCCTCCACCACTTGCACGATGGCGCCAGTACCGATAGCGGTTCGTGATGATCTCTTCCCGCACTGTTGTATTCGATCTGGACGGCACGCTTGTGGATACGGCGCCCGATCTGATCAACGCGCTCAATCATGTTCTCAACCGCGAGGGCCTGCCGCCGGTGCCGCTGCATTCCGCGCGCAACATGATCGGCGCGGGCGCGCGCCGGCTGATCGAACGCGGCCTGGAGCTGGAGGGCCGCTCCGTCGGCCTCGAAGACATCAACCGGCTCACCAGCGATTTCATCGAATACTATGCCGCTCACATCGCCGATGCTTCGCGCCCCTTCGATGGCCTGGAAAGCGCGCTCGACGATCTCGAGGGCCGCGGATATCGCTTTGCGGTTTGCACCAACAAGCTCGAGTGGTTGTCGAAGCTTCTGCTCGATCAGCTCGGATTGAGTTCGCGATTTTCCGCGATTTGCGGCGCAGACACCTTCGGCGTTTCGAAGCCTGACCCGGCGATCCTGCAGCAGACGATCGCGCGCGCGGGCGGGCAGCTGTCATCCACCATCATGGTAGGCGATGCCGGTCCGGATATCGGCGTCGCCCGTCGCGCCGGAGTTCCGGTGATCGGCGTTGAATTCGGATATACCGACGTTCCGATCGCCGACCTCAAACCGGATCTCCTGATCGGTCACATGAGAGATTTGCCGACCGCGGTCGAAAGCTTGATGTCCACGAGAACTTCAACGTAAGATATTGATTAAATCACCATATTAATTTCGCTAGGCCCGAGAATTAACCATTAATTAACTATCCCGGCCCGCACGGTTGCACCGCTGTAGTGACACTCCTATGCTCGCTATGGGAGCTGGTGGCGGGCTTATGCACGCCATGGGAATTGTGGCGGCTGGCCGCACAAGAGTGGCGGATCGATCATGCGTCGTGTCATCGCGATTGCAATTGCGGGATACAGCCTGGCCGGCTGCTCCTCTCTTTCCTGGGATGCCTTCAAGGCGACGCCGCCAACCGTGCAGGTTCAGCTCGAGTCGGTGCCGCCAGGCGCCGATGCCCGGACGTCGCTGGGGCCGGGTTGCAAGACACCCTGCTCTGTCGCTGTATCCGCCCCTGACAGCGGTTTCTCGGTCACCTACACGCTGAACAAGTTTCAGCCGGCGACCATCCCGGTGCAGGTCACTCGCATCCCCGGCGATTTTTCGTCTCCCCCCTCGACGACGATCGATCCCAATCCGGTTGTCGCGGAACTTCAGCCGGCTGGCCCACCGCCGAGGGCAGCCGCCAAGAAGAAAATGCTGGTTGCGAAGAAGCCAAAACCGCCCAAGGACACGGCGTCCGCTCCCGCCGGATCGGCAATCCCGCAACCTGCGCAAGCCGCCCCACCCCCCACCCGATGATGGCTTGCACTGCACCCAAAAAGGTGCCGATTGTATGCGCATCGCATCATGCATAGATTGTGATTGCGGAAGTCCGGGCCGTATCCATCATGGCGGCTGCCGCAGTAACAAGGCGTATTGAATGACCGGACCAGCATTGAGCCCTTCCGCATCGCTGTCGCATCCGATGACCGACCCGTTCGGCCGGACCATCAGCTATTTGCGGGTATCGGTCACGGATCGCTGCGATCTGCGCTGCTTTTATTGCATGTCCGAAGACATGACATTTCTGCCCAAAGCCGATTTGCTGACGCTTGAAGAACTCGACCGGCTTTGTTCGGCGTTCATCGCCAAGGGGGTGCGAAAGTTGCGGCTTACCGGCGGCGAGCCGCTGGTCCGGCGCAACCTGATGTCGCTGGTGCGCTCGCTGTCGCGCCACCTCGATACCGGTGCGCTCAATGAACTGACGTTGACGACCAATGGCTCGCAGCTGGCGCGTTTTGCCGGCGAATTGCGGGACTGCGGGGTGCGCCGCATCAACGTATCGCTGGATACCCTTGACCCGGCGAAGTTCCGGACCATCACCCGCTGGGGCGATCTCGACAAGGTTCTGGCCGGCATCGAGGCGGCGCGATCGGCGGGCCTCGCCGTCAAGATCAACGCCGTCGCGCTGAAGAATCTGAACGAGGACGAAATCCCTTCGCTGATGGAATGGGCGCACGGCAAGGGCATGGCGCTGACGCTGATCGAGGTCATGCCGATGGGCGACATCGGCGAAGGACGTATCGACCAATATGTACCGCTGTCGCTGCTTCGCGCGCGTCTCGCCAAACAATACACCCTGACCGACCTTGGCGATGATACCGGCGGCCCGGCCCGTTACGCATCCGTCAGCGAGACCGGGGGCAAGCTCGGCTTCATCACGCCGATGACCCATAATTTCTGCGAGTCCTGCAATCGGGTGCGGATCACCTGTACCGGCACGCTGCATACCTGCCTCGGCCACGAGGATGCCTCCGATTTGCGCAAACCGCTGCGGGCTTCCGCCGACGATGACCTGCTCGCCACCGCGATCGACCGCGCCATCGGCCTAAAGCCCAAGGGCCACGACTTCATCATCGATCGCCGGCACAACCGCCCGAGCGTCAGCCGGCATATGAGCGTCACCGGCGGCTGAGGTTGCGCTGCTCCGGCGATGGTTCTCAGCTGAGCTAAATTCCCCCACAATATCAACAAACTTCCAATTGACGGCGGCTCCGCGCGCTGGAATGCTGCGGCGGCTTCATGCTAGCGCGGCTGGATAAGCCGCTGCGTCCGATGGGCGTGGTCAAGACGGCAGAGGCGCAATCGGGGGAGGACTACGTTGCAATCGCTTCTAAACGTGAGCCGTGGAATCGATGCCTTCACAAGGTGGGTGGGCAAGCGCCTGGCCTGGCTGATTTTGGTCGCCGTGGTGGTGTCCGCTCTCAACGCCATCGTGCGCAAGAGCTTCGACACCTCTTCCAATTCCTGGCTCGAGCTTCAATGGGTGCTGTTCAGCATCGTCTTTCTGCTGTGCTCGTCCTGGACCCTTCTCGACAACGAGCACATCCGGATTGACATCGTCAACAACATGCTGCCGAAGCAGGTGCGCGACAGCATCGACGTCATCGGTCATGCGTTTTTTCTGATCCCGCTCACTTTCGTCATGATCATAACGGGCGGGCCGTTCTTTATGCGCTCGGTCGAGATCAACGAGCAATCGGGCAACGCGGGAGGCTTGCCGCAATGGCCGGCCAAGTCGCTGATCATCATCGGATTCACCATGCTGTTGGTGCAGGGCGTATCCGAACTGATCAAGCGCATTGCGGTGATGCGCGGCCTGATTCCGGATCCGCACGCGTCGCAAGTGAATGCTCTAGAGGCCGAGATCGAACATCTCGTCGAGGCGATCAAAAAAGACTGATCGCGGACGCGGTCGCAGGGGAATTCTAGATGTCAGCTTTTCTTATCGCCAATATGGCGCCGATCATGTTCGCGTCGCTGGTCGTTGTCCTGCTGCTCGGTTACCCCGCAGCATTCTCGCTTGGCGCGGTCGGACTGATTTATGCCTTCGTCGGCATTCAGCTCGGAGAGTTCCGGCCGGACTTCCTGCAGGCGCTTCCCGAACGCGTCTATGGCGTGATGAACAACGATACCCTGCTCGCGATTCCGTTCTTTACGTTTATGGGACTGGTGCTCGAACGATCCGGCATGGCCGAGGACCTGCTCGACACCATCGGGCAACTGTTCGGCACCATCAAGGGTGGCCTTGCCTACGCCGTGGTGTTCGTCGGCGCGTTGCTCGCCGCCACCACCGGCGTGGTGGCGGCTTCCGTGATTTCGATGGGCCTGATCTCGCTGCCGATCATGCTGCGCTACGGATACGACCGGCGCATGGCTTCCGGCATTATCGCAGCCTCCGGCACGCTGGCCCAGATCATTCCGCCCTCGCTGGTTCTGATCGTGATGGCCGACCAGCTCGGTAAGTCGGTCGGCGACATGTATGAGGGCGCCTTCGTTCCGGGTTTGGTGCTTGCGGGCCTCTATGCCTTGTATGCGTTTTTCGTCACGTTGATATTTCCAAAGGCCGCCCCGGGTTTGCCGCCTGAAGCGATCGGCTTTCGCGAGAAGGACGGCAGCCGCGGATTGTGGTCGCTGCTGGCGCTTTTCATTGCCAGCTGTTTCTTCGGCTGGTTCATGATGCGGAACTCCGCGACGCACGGCGCCGATTTCGTTGTGCTCAGCATGTTCTTCGGCATCCTGTTCGCGTTCTTCGTCGCCGTTCTGAACTGGATCATCGACAAGCTCACGGGATTTCGCTTTCTGTCCGCGATGGCGCAGCAGACCACCTTTGTGATGGTGCCGCCGCTGTTTCTGATCTTCCTGGTGCTGGGCACGATCTTCATCGGCCTCGCGACGCCGACCGAGGGTGGCGCGATGGGCGCCGCCGGCGCGATCATTCTCGGCGCCGCCAAGCGCCGGCTGACCTGGGATCTGATCCGGCAGGCCACCGAATCGACGGCGAAGCTATCCGCCTTCGTGGTGTTCATTCTGGTCGGCGCGCGCGTTTTCTCGCTGACCTTTTATGGCGTGAACGGTCACGTCTGGGTCGAACACCTGCTGACCTCCCTGCCCGGCGGCCAGATCGGCTTTCTCATTTTCGTCAACGCCTTTGTGTTCGTGCTCGCCTTCTTCCTCGATTTCTTCGAATTGGCCTTCATCGTCATCCCGCTGCTTGGGCCTGCAGCCGAAAAGCTTGGCATCGACCTGATCTGGTTCGGGGTCATCCTCGGCGTCAACATGCAGACCTCGTTCATGCATCCGCCGTTCGGGTTTGCACTATTCTACCTGCGTTCGGTGGCGCCGAAGGAATCCTACATCGACCGCGTCACCGGCAAGCGCATGGATCCGGTCACGACAGGCCAGATCTATTGGGGCGCGGTGCCGTTCGTGGTCATCCAGGTGGTCATGGTGCTGCTGGTGATCATGTTCCCGGCGATGGTGATGCACTACAAAGGCGTCGCGTCGACGATCGATCCCAACACGATCAAGATCGATATTCCGCAGATCGAACTTCCGCCGCTCGATTTCGGCCCACCGGCGAAGCAATAATCAATTCGGTTTCCGCAACCGAAAAAACCCCGGAGCATTCGCTCCGGGGTTTCTATTTTCCATCTCGATTTATTTAGCTCTGTGAGTGGCGCGCCATGAAGTTATCGTAACCGACTTCCGCGACCTGGAACCATTGATAGCCGTTGTTCGAAAATGTGGTCAGCGATTCATAGACCTTCTTGAAATCCGCATTGGTCGCCGAGACTTCGTTGTGCAATTCCTTCGCCGCCTTGAAGGAAGCTTCCATGACGGGCGCCGGGAAGGCATGCAGCTTGGCGCCGTTCGCGAGCAATCGGCGCAGAGCCTGAGGGTTGGCCTGGTCGTACTTCGCCATCATCCAGTTGTTGGCATAGTGACCGGCCTGTTCGAGAATGCTCTGATAGTATTTCGGCAGCGCATTCCATTTATCGAGATTGACGAAGGACAGCAGCATCGGCCCGCCTTCCCACCATCCGGGATAGTAATAATGAGGGGCGACCTTGTAGAAACCGAGCTTCTCGTCGTCGTAAGGACCAACCCATTCCGCGCCGTCGATGGTGCCTTTCTCAAGCGCAGGATAGATGTCGCCGCCGGCAATCTGCTGTGGTACCGCGCCCATCTTCTGGAGCACGCGCCCGGCGAAGCCACCGATGCGGAATTTGAGACCCTTGAGGTCGTCAACGCTGGTGATCTCCTTGCGGAACCAGCCGCCCATCTGGCATCCGGTGTTGCCCGCGAGCAGCGACACGACGTTATATTTCTTGTAAAATTCGTTGAGAACTTCCCTGCCGCCGCCAAGCATGTACCAGGCCTGGTTGATGCGCTGGTTCGGTCCGAATGGCACCGCCGAGCCGAAGGTGAAGGTCGGGTCCTTGCCGAAGTAATAGTACGATGCGGTATGACCGATTTCGCATGTGCCGTTCTGTACCGCATCCAGAACCTGCAGTCCCGGTACGATTTCGCCCCCCGCGAACGTCTGAATTTGAAACTTGTTGTCGGTGGCTTCGGCAACCATCTTGGCCATCATTTCGGCGCCGCCATACAGCGTATCCAGCGACTTCGGCCAGCTGGTCGGCATCCGCCATTTGATCTCCGGCATCGATTGGGCGATCGCAGGTGCCGCCATGGTCGCGGCGCCTGCGACGCCCATTCCGGTGACCTTGATAAAGTCTCGTCGCTTCATTGAGTTATTCCTCCTGTGGGGTGTCGGCCAGCCTTCGTGTCGAGGCTTGGCCACAGCATGGAACATCCGGTTCCGGAACTCCATGGCGAACTGGATATCGCAACGCAAAAGCCCGGCCTTTCGCGGAGTCCGGGCTTGCGATCTACGACTTAAGGAGTATCAGCCGCGGGTGCGCGAACGGATCATGAAGCTGTCGAAGGTATATTCGGCAACCTGCCACCACAGATATTGGTCGGAGCGGTAGGCCTGCATCGCGTCGATCGATTTCTTGAAGTCGGGGTTTTTCGCGGAAATCTCGGCCCACAATTCGTTGGTCGCCTTCAGGCAGGCTTCCAGCACCTCGTTGGTGAAGGGACGAAGCTGCGTGCCGCCGGCGACCAGACGCTTCAATGCCGCCGGGTTCTGCATGTCGTAGCGCGCCGCCATCCAGCTGTTGGCGTTCGCAGCCGCGTTGGTGACGATCGCCTGATAGCCCTTCGGCAGTTCATTCCACTTGTCGAGATTCGCGAAAGCGTGAACCGTCGGACCACCTTCCCAGAAACCGGGATAATAATAATACTTGGCGACCTTCTGGAATCCGAGCTTCTCGTCGTCATACGGCCCGACCCATTCGGCCGCGTCGATGGTGCCCTTCTCGAGCGACGGATAGATGTCGCCGCCGACGAGCTGTTGCGGCACGACGCCGACCTTCTGAAATACCTGGCCTGCAATGCCGCCGATACGAAACTTCAGACCGGAGAGATCGGCGACCGTCTTGATCTCCTTGCGAAACCAGCCGCCCATCTGGGTTCCGGTATTGCCGCAGGGGAAACCGATCACGCCTGACTTCTTGAAGAACTCGTTGCCGATTTCCATGCCGCCGCCCTGATACCACCACGAGTTCTGCTGGCGCGCATTGAGGCCGAACGGCACCGACGCATAGATCGCGAAGGTCGGATCCTTGCCGACGTAATAATACGAGACCGTGTGGCACATCTCGACCGTGTTCTTGGCGGTCGCGTCGAGCGCCTGCAATCCCGGAACAAGTTCGCCTGCCTGGAACACCTGAATCTGAAACTTGTTGTCGGTCATTTCCGCAACCTGTTTCGCAAAGTATTCAGCGCCGCCGTAAATCGTATCGAGCGACTTCGGGAAACTCGACGTCATGCGCCACTTGATCTCGGGCGAGGATTGCGCGATCGCCGGCGAGGCCACCGCTGCCACCGCCGCGCCGGTTGCCGACACTTTCAAAAAATCACGACGCTTCATTCAGGCATCTCCTTGTTGGGACGTTTTCCCAGATTTCCTGGAGCATTTGTTTCGGCGAATCGATTTTTCGCGTCTGCCGAAAGCGCTCTGGCGGGGGCGCTTTAACACGGAAGTTCGGTGGCGAAAACGCAACAAAGGCATGACAGCACTGATTAAACGAAAGTCGCATGCACCCGGAACAAAGGGCTCAGGCCGCGGCGATGACGCCCTGGAGCTGGTCGCGGACCTTGGCGCCGATCGCGCGGTAGATCGCCGCGTGCGGGCCATCGGGCTCGCTCTCCACGACCGGCGTTCCGGAATCCGACGTGACCCTGATCGCCATGTGCAGCGGAATCTCGCCCAAAAACGGCACGGCAAGCCGCTCTGCCTCGTGCCGCGCGCCGCCGTGGCCGAAGATGTCCGAACGCGTACCGCAATGCGGGCATTGGAAATAGCTCATGTTCTCGACAATGCCGAGAACCGGCACATTGACCTTCTTGAACATCGCGAACCCACGCCGCGCATCGATCAGGGAAAGGTCCTGCGGGGTCGAAATGATGATCGCACCTTTCAACGGCACGTTCTGCGCCAGCGTCAGTTGCGCGTCGCCGGTACCGGGAGGCATATCCACCACCAGAATATCAAGTGTTCCCCATGCGACATCCCGCAGCATCTGGGTGATGGCCGACATCACCATCGGCCCGCGCCAGATCATCGCGGTCTCCTCTTCGACCAGAAAACCGATCGACATGATCGCAAGACCGAACCGCACAATCGGAATCATTTTCTTGTCGTCGTTGAGCTGCGGCTTCTCGCGAATGCCGGTCAACCTCGGTACCGACGGCCCATAAATGTCGGCGTCGAGCAAACCGACGCGCAAACCGAGATCGCGCAGGCCCAACGCCAGATTGAGCGCCGTCGTCGACTTGCCGACACCGCCCTTGCCGGAGGCCACCGCTATCACCGCGGCAATCCCCGGAATTTCCGACTGTTTCGACATCGGCGACGCCGGACTTTGCGGCGGCCGATGCGACGAGACGGGCGGCACCCCCTGCGCGTGCCGGTGCGGCGGCGGCGCCGCGGAGCCCGGCTTGCGTTCGGCCGTGAGTGCGATCATGGCGACGGTGACGCCGGGAATGGCGCGCACGGCCGCTTCCGCCTGCGCCCGCACCGTTTCCCAGGCGCGGGCCTCGGCGGCGTCGACATTGATCGAAAAGAACACTTTGCCGTCAGTGACCGTGATGGCCGACAACACACCAGCATTGGTCAAGGCGACGCCGCGCGGTGACGCCACCTTGGCCAGCGTATCGAGAACCTGTTGCTGCGTTACGCTCACGGCGCATCTCCTACCTATGTTCGGATGCGACCCATAGAGCGGTCCCACTCAAAAGGCTACCTGCTCCCAACGTCATCCATGCGCTCGGCGGGCGCTGACGTTCCGCCCTGCTCCTTGGCCGCCTCGTAATTTAGTTCGATCATGACTCCATTGGGGTCATCGACGAAGATCTGCCAGAGATCGCCGCCCGGAACCTGTCGCGAGTCGAATTCCATTCCTTTGGACTGCAACCGCTGCTTCATGCCGGCAAAACCCTGGCTGGCGAAGGCGACGTGATGGACGACGCCGGAATCCGGCTTTTGCGGCTCGTCGGTTCTGGAAATATCGACCAGATGCACCACCGGCTTGCCCTCGCTGTACATCCATGCCCCGGGGAAGGCAAAGTTCGGCCGGGCGCCCTTCTCCAGGCCGAGGATATCCTCGTAGAACCGGACCGTGTCGGCGAGCTTGCGGGTCCGGATATTGAAATGATCGAGCACGCCTACGCTGACGCTCATGCGATGTCACTCCCTTTTTCTTGAAATTCCTGATCTTCCGAAGGCTCAGCCTAGCAAAACCAGCCTCGGCCGCCAAACGGGCGTTGCCCTTCATGGCGCAGGGTTTATTGTGCCCGTTCCACATCTTCAGCGGAACCTGTTTCGAGCACCGAACCAGCCCGCCGCCCCCTCCAGAACACGGTCCGGCTTCTCCAATGCCGGCAAAAACCCAAGGTTGGACACATGGCTAAAGTTGCTTTTCTCGGTCTCGGCGTGATGGGTTTCCCCATGGCAGGACATCTGGTGAAAAAAGGTGGCCACGAGGTCACGGTATTCAACCGGACGGCAGCCAAGGCCAAAACGTGGGCCGAAAAATTCGGCGGCAAGACCGCTGCGACGCCGAAGGCCGCCGCCGAAGGTCAGGATCTTGTCATGGCCTGTGTCGGCAACGATAACGACCTGCGGGCGATTACGCTGGGCGCCGACGGTGCATTCGCGGGCATGAAGAAAGGCGCGACCTTCGTCGATCACACCACCGCATCCGCCGAGGTCGCGCGCGAGCTTGACGCGGCAGCCACCAAACTCGGCTTCAAGTTCGTCGATGCGCCGGTTTCGGGCGGCCAAGCCGGCGCGGAAAACGGCGTCTTGACGGTCATGTGCGGGGGAGCCGAAGACGCCTATGCGAGCGCCGAGCCGGTGATCGCGGCCTATGCCCGGATGTGCAAACGGCTCGGGCCCGCAGGCTCAGGCCAACTGACCAAGATGGTCAACCAGATCTGCATCGCCGGACTGGTCGAAGGTCTGTCGGAAGGTATTCATTTTGCCAAGAAATCAGGGCTCGACGTCGAGGCTGTGATCGACACCATCTCGAAAGGCGCCGCGCAATCCTGGCAGATGGAGAACCGCTACAAGACCATGAACGACGGCAAGTTCGATTTCGGCTTTGCGGTGGAATGGATGCGCAAGGATCTGTCGATTTGTCTGGCCGAAGCGCGGCGCAATGGAGCGAGCCTCCCGGTCACCGCTCTGGTCGACGCGTTCTATTCCGAGGTCGAGAAGATGGGCGGCAAGCGCTGGGACACTTCCAGCCTGCTCGCCCGGCTGCAACGCTGAGCTCGGAGTCTGACCGCAAATGCAGCCGGCATTTTCAGGCTCTCGCTAACAGCTTGAAACCGATTCGCTCTTTTGTCGTGGCCGGGCAGAAGCGCGAAGCGCGTCTTCGCGCTAGATGTCCCGGCCACCCACGTCTTCTTGCAGCCAGGTGTTAAGACGGGGATGCCCGGCGTCGCAGACAAGTTTACGCAGTCTGCGCAGACTGCTATGGCCGGGCATGACGATTTTCGGCGATAGGCCCTATTTCATTGGCGTATTTTGAGAGTCAGACGCTCAGGAGCCCGCCGAACAGGTTAATTTTAACCCCCCGTTAACGGGATTTTTTAGCCCTTTAAGGCAGCTCTTAATGATTTAGCGCCAGAGATAGACCATGCAAAAGCTCGCGCTAGCAGCGGGCAGGATTTGTGTTGTTTGATGAGTAACCCCGCCGAAAAGCCCGAAGTCGTGCAGCTTCCGGCTGAAACGCCGGTTGCACCGCCGGTGAATAACCGTCGTGCAGCCGCGCAACGGGTGCGGGAGGCCCGCGACAGGTTAACGTCGACCAGCGGAACCCGTCCTGCTTTCGATCGGGAACTGCTCCGGCAATATGCCCAAACGCGCATGTCGGCATCGTATGTCGTGATGCTGCTGGTGGTGGCGACTGGCCTTTTTTTCGGCTTCTGGATGGATCCGATCTCAGCCGCGGTGTGGACCTGCGGCATGCTCTGCATTCATGCCGCCATCATCCGAAATTGCAGCAGGTTCCTTGGCGAGTCGCCCTCGCTCGCCGCAACCCGCAAATGGCGAACGCGATTTGTGCTGCTCGATCTGCTCTACGGCCTGTGCTGGACGGCGATCCTGATCCATCCCCCCAGCCCTGACGTGGTCTCCAACACACTGATGATGTTCCTGATGCTGCTGGTGATCGCGGTATCGAGCATGCTGGCGGCGAGCCTGCCAATCGCAGCCCTTGCGGCAACCGCGCCGGTCACGGCGGCGATCGCGCTGAACCTGGCGCTGAGCGGCACCTTCGACAATTACGTGCTCGCGGTGCTCGCGCTCGCCGCCGAGGGCTATTTTGCGCTGCTCGCCCATCGCCTGCATTCGACGACGTTGGCGACGCTGGAGGCGCGCGCCGAAAAAGACGCACTGATCGGCGAGCTTGAGCAGGCGAAATCGATATCCGACGAAGCTCGCCATCGCGCCGAATCGGCGAACGTCGCGAAGTCGCGGTTTCTGGCGCAAATGAGCCACGAGTTGCGAACGCCGCTCAACGCGATCCTCGGATTTTCCGAGGTGATGAAGAGCGAAATTTTCGGCGGCCATGCCGTCCCGGTCTACAAGGAATATTCCGCCGATATTCACAATTCGGGCGTGCATCTGCTCAATCTCATCAATGAAATTCTCGACCTGTCGCGGATCGAAGCCGGACGGTACGAACTCAACGAGGAAGCGGTGTCGCTGGTCCATGTCGTGGCCGACTGCCATCATTTGCTGAAACTGCGCGCCTCCAGCCGCGGCATCACCATTCACGAGGTGTTCGAGCAGGGCATGCCGCGAATTTGGGGCGACGAGCGCGCCACGCGGCAGATCGTGCTCAACCTGCTGTCGAACTCGATCAAGTTCACTCCCCAGGGCGGCGAGATCTGGCTGAAAGTCGGATGGACTGCATCGGGCGGACAATATCTGAGCGTCAAGGATACCGGCTCCGGTATTGCCGAGGACGAAATTCCCATCGTGCTGGCGTCGTTCGGTCAAGGCTCCAACTCGATCAAGTCAGCCGAACAGGGCGCGGGCCTCGGACTGCCGATTGCAAAAAGTCTGGTCGACATGCACGGCGGCACATTCACGCTGAAATCGAAGCTTCGCATCGGCACCGAGGTCATCGTGACCTTCCCGCCGGAGCGGGTGATGTCTGCGTTGGCGCCGATGGCCGAGGAGGCTCCGCCGCTGCAACCGGAAGCCACCGTCGACGAGAAGCGCCGAATCCGCAACAAGCCGATCATGAGTGCCGGCACTGGATTGTAACTGGAGTGCTTGCGCAAACGACCGAAACCATTTCACTATCCCTCAATGAGCAAAGAAACGCCGTGTATTGCAGTCTGTATGATCGACCCCAGGACCAGCCTCTGCTTCGGCTGCGGACGTACGTTGCCGGAGATCGCGCGCTGGCACCGGATGGAAAGCGCGGAGCGGCATGCGGTGATGGCGCAACTCGCCGCGCGCATGGCCGACGCTGGCCTGGTTCAACCCGGGATGGCGGCCAATCCAAAGCCCTGCTGACTTACGACACCACTTGCGACACCACTTGCACAGGAGACTGGCTGTGATCCGTGTTTTACTGGTTATTCTGATGCTCGCTGCGACCGCCGGCGCCGTGGTCGCTTATGGCGACCCGAAACAGATCGCGCTTGCGAGCGACACCGTCTCGGAATTGATACGCAGGCGGACGGCGTCACCGGCGCGCGCCGTGCAGATCCCTCGCGGCCAGACCGGCGAATTCGGGCTGCATGCCAAAATCAATGGCGTGAAAGCGCCGATGGTGATCGATACCGGCGCGACGTCGGTCGTACTGACGTGGGAGACCGCAAAGGCTGCCGGGTTGCCGCTGGAGTTGCTCGAATATGACGTCGACGTCGAGACCGCCGGCGGACATACCAGGGCGGCCCGGTTGACGCTCGACCGGCTTGCGGTCGGCAAGCTGGTCGAACGCTCGGTGCCGGCACTCGTGGTGCCGCGCGGGCAGATGAAGGTCAATCTGCTCGGCATGAGTTTTCTGGATCGGCTGGAAAGCTGGGAAGTGCGCGCCGACCGGTTGATGCTGCACGGCTATCCCTAGATCATCGTCCAGCCGTGTATGATGGCGAAGAACGGATTGACATTAGTGGTGCCGGTTGCACAACCGGGGCATGAGCGAGCCGTCCGATTGTGACACACCGCTGAAGGCGACATTCAAATTCAAAGTGAATGGCGAGACGGTTTCCATCGCTACGGTCGGCCAAGCCTATCGATTCATTACGGAGCTCAGCTCGGTCGAGTGGATGGAGTTCAGATCGCTGCATCACGACGCCGCAACTGCGCTTCGAAGTGCCACCGAAAATGCAATGTTGACCGTGCAGGCGACAAACGCGTTGCGCGCGCTGTTTGCTCGCGCCAATCTGCTCTCATGATTTTTCAATCAGCCCGGCCGGGCCTCATTTGCGTCGATTGATGTACGGACCGTACAGAAAGTCCTGAAGCCATTCGTAGGCTTTGACGATTGGTACCGTCATTGCCAGAACCAAAATGAGAAACAGTGCTGCTTCGAAGATCATGCGCTCGATCCCTACTTTCTGCAGGACCATGGATGACGAACGCAACCCTTACCGATCGACGTATGCCGGGCTTGCAGGCCGGGCGGATGGCATCATGCGATGGACCAGATCCTCAAGGGCCATTTACCTTGGCATAGACGCCGAAAATATTCTTTATTCCCGCGGAAAACTTGGTCCAGCTGCACGATAAGGAGGCATCGTCGCACCGCTGGGCTTTTGAGCGTGCGGCCTGGCTGCCAGTTCCCGGTATCCGAACATTGTTGGGAGTAATCACCAGCGGCGCCCCCAATGGGATTGCCGTGTCCGCTGAAGGCTGATCGTTCCGAAAGGCCGCCTCCGCCCTCAGCCATTGCTTCTCTGCAAGGGCGGCCGTAATTGCTTCTCGCCGTTGGGCATTCAGAAATACGATGTATTCCTCGTCGAATCTTTTTTGTTCTTTTGGCGTTGGATTCGGACCCGCGATATCGAAGCGACGGTTCTGCAGGAAATCGTAATAGGCATATCCACCACCAGGCTTGCGTCGGCCTATGAACTGCTTGTCGCACTCGGCTACCAATGAGGCGCGCTCATCTTTTGACGATGCAGCCTTGCCCGCCCTTTCGGAACACGCTTCGTAATCCTGCGGAGCGTGCGATGGCCACAACTGGACGCCAAGCCACGTCGAGACGACGAGCGCGCAGCAGATTGATGCGATTGCGACGAATCTGGACCTGATTTCTACTCTCACATCGCTTTTCTCACGCGAACTATGCCTCGCTGCGAATCTCAACCGATATCCGGCTGATGTCATCTGCTTATTCGAATTCTCCCCATTATTCGACCCTGGGGCTTCGTTTTTTGTTGGAGGGTCCGCCTTGCACAAATCCATCATGTTCCCGCAAGCATGCTTTCCCGCGGTTTCATTTTCCAGGCGCAGGCTCTGCATCCGGTCGCAGCGGAATCGGACCAGAAGCGGCACGCCTATTGCACAATCCGAAAGGTCCGTGCCTGGAACCTCCAGCGATGGCACGGGCGAGGCCCGGCGCACCTCATACCGGCCAAGTGCGCCGGGCTCCCTGCCCGTTCTGCAGCTTCGGTATGTTGTCAGGCTCGAATTCTTTGGAAGCTTTGGGCCGATGCAACGTGGCGCCGAGCCCCGATGCCGCGGACCGCCCAATGGGTCGTGCATAACACAAATCGTTGGGCCGCGGTAAGACCCAAAATGATCCCGGGCAAGATCAAGATCAGGGTTCCAACTTTGATCCTTCATGCCAAGTGGGATTCAAATGCGACGATGACCCTCCCGCTACCTGGCTCAGAACGTCGGGCAGCTCAAGAACATTTCCTCCGATCGTATGATCGCGTTGAGAAGGAACTCGTACGGTGGCGATAGAGAGGAACCGAATGGAGTTGTTCCGCGCCGTTCTTGCAACTCACGTCTTGCCCTCACACTTTGGCAAGTCGGCCCGCATCATTGAACACGACAGACAAACAATATCGGCCTGGCGCCGAGAGAAGGTTTTCAACAGCACCGCTGTTAACTACAATTTTAGACGTTGCTCGGCGAAAGCCCGTCTGATGTTGTGCATGACACAAAATCAGGGTTGGTTGATCTCGTTAAGCAGCGGCTGCTGAGACGGGGTTTTTTTCTCAGCTTGCGGTATTTGAAGAACGGGGTTCGATTGTGATCCGAACAATTTGGATCGCGGCGCTTTGCCTTGCAGGTCTTGGCGGATTGTTCGCGACGCGGGTAACCGCATCGATTTCCGAGGGAGCCGCCCAAGATCCAGCGACGGTCGGCACCAGCCTCGCGCAGGACGCTCTGACGAAGGCGGATAGACTCGATCTCACCTATCATCGCTATCCAGCAGAGAACATTCCGGTTGCTCCGACCGAACCGATCGCTGCAGAGATTGTCCCGGCCAAACCGACGACATCCGCGAAAATCGAAAATCCGCATCCGCCCGGTCTAAGTGTCCATCGCAACGCCGTCGTGCTGCCGAAACCCCGCCCCAAGATCAGGCCGGCAAAGAATGCAAAAGACGTTGCCAAGGCGTCGGTCGATCTGAAAGCCTGTCATCAACAAAACGGCTTGGGTGGCATGTTGATTTCGTTGAGCGGTGCGCCTCGCTGCGAGTTGTGATTTTGGCTCGACGGATGATCGGAAACCAGCGATTCATTGTTGACCTTCTTGCTGCGCAGCGTCAGCAGATTGGCCACAGATTCCCGCTCTGGCGGATCACGCACAGAGGTTTCGGGATCACGCGGCGATCGGGGCCGCAACACGGTTGTCGACCAGCGTGATCGCGTCGCGCAAGACGCTGACGCCGGCGCCGGGCTTGACGCCGTTTTCGGCGAGGTGGCGGCGGAACGCCCGCGCGCCTGGCACCCCATGAAACGCACCAACGAAATGCCGCGTGATCGAATGCAGCCGCGTACCCCGTGCGAGCTGATCCTCGATGTACGGCATGACAGCCTCGAACACGTCCTTCATCGTCGAGTGCGGCGCCGCCTCTCCGAATAGTTCGGGATCGGCCGTCAGCAATCGCCACGGCTCCTGATAGGCCGCACGTCCCAGCATGACGCCGTCGACATGGCCAAGATGCGCCTTGGCCTCGCTAAGACTTGCGATCCCGCCATTGATGATGATGGGCATATCCGGCAACGAGGCCTTCAGCCGGTATACCCTGTCGTAGTCGAGCGGCGGGACGTCGCGATTTTCCTTCGGCGATAATCCGTTGAGCCAGGCTTTGCGGGCATGGACGATCAGCGCATCGGCGCCGGCAGCGATCACGCCGCGCGCCAGCGCATCCAGCGCAATTTCCGGATCCTGATCGTCGATGCCGATCCGGCACTTGACCGTGACCGGAATGCTCACCGCGCGCTTCATGGCATCGACGCCTGCGGCGACGAGCGCCGGCTCCGCCATCAGGCACGCGCCAAAGCGGCCATCCTTGACCCGGTCCGACGGACATCCGACGTTGAGATTGATTTCGTCGTAGCCGAAATCCTCGCCAATTTTCGCCGCTGCCGCGAGGTCGCCCGGCTCGGAACCGCCAAGCTGAAGCGCCACCGGATGTTCTCGCGCATCGAAACCAAGCAGCCGTGCGCGATCGCCATGAAGGATGGCACCGGTCGTCAGCATCTCCGTGTAAAGCCGGGCACGCCGCGTCATCGCACGGTGGAAGACCCGGCAATGCCGGTCGGTCCAATCCATCATGGGAGCCACGGAAAACAGACAGCGCTTTGATATATCTTGTTTTTCTTCCATTTCAGATACTTAGATGTTGTACTTAAGAGCTTAGATTACCGCCCATTCCGACCGATTTTTCCCTATTTCCGCTGATTTTTCGCTCCAGAGTACAACAATGTTGTACTGGAGACTCCTATGTTGTACCGAAAACGTATCACCGGAGGCTGGTAATGGGAACCATTGTCACCCGCAAGCGCAAAGACGGAACAACGGCGCACCTGGCCCAACTTCTGATTAAACGTGGGGGCGCGATCGTCCACCGCGAAGCCCGAACATTCGATCGCAAGCAAGCCGCCGCGGCTTGGCTGGAGAAGCGCGAGAGGGAACTGATCAAACCGGGCGCCCTCGATCGTCTCCGATTGCCAGACCCTACCCTGGCTGCGGTCATCGATCGTTATACGAATGAGTCCATCAAGAAGATCGGTCGTACTAAGGCGCAGGTTCTGCGCGCTATCAAGGCATACGACATTGCCAACAAGCCTTGTTCCGAGATCACAAGCGCCGACCTGGTCGCGTTTGCCAATCAACTCGTGATTAAGGTGACACCCCAGACGGTCGGCAACTATCTCTCCCACTTGGCGGCCGTGTTTGCTGTTGCCAAGCCGGCGTGGTCATATCCTCTAGATCAGACGGCGATAAAGGATGCCTTTGTCGTCGCCAAACGACTTGGTATCTCGAGCAAAAGTCGTGAGCGGGATCGGCGGCCGACCCTCGAAGAACTCGACAAGATCATGGAGTACTTCGGCGAACGATTGGCTCGCCGACCGTCGTCTATTCCGATGCAGAAGATCATCGGCTTTGCGATATTCTCCACACGTCGCCTTGAGGAGATCACGAGGATCTTGTGGAGGGACCTCGACGTCGATGGAAGTCGTGTCTTGGTGAGGGACATGAAGAATCCTGGAGAGAAGATCGGGAATGATATATGGTGCGATCTTCCGCCAGAAGCGCTTCAGATAATCGTCTCGATGCCGAGGAGATCTGAGGAAATCTTTCCGTATAGTGGCGACACCATCGGAACGAATTTCACGCGTAGCTGTCAGTTCCTCGAGATCATTGACTTGCACTTACACGACCTACGGCACGAAGGCGTTTCACGGCTGTTCGAAATTGGCCGAAATATCCCGCAAGTTGCCGCTGTCTCCGGCCATCGCTCTTGGTCAAGCCTCAAGCGCTATACGCATCTGCGTCAGACTGGCGACAAATATGCCGAATGGAAATGGCTTCCAGTCGTCAACAATCAATGTTTTCAATAGCCGTTCCGACAATTCGCGGCTTTCCGGACGATTGAGATACTACATAATTTCTCTTTGTCGGAATGGCGATTGCTACCATAGCGATCGCGCATTGATCTGAGTGAAACTAAAACCCACCAGAAACTCACCAAAAATATCGGAAGACTGGCGCGGCATCGGCGGTGATGGGGCCTCAGAGTTTCCAATGAGGCGCGCGCTCGTCCTCCCCGTCTGCAGCGGACGCCCAGCAAGAGTTCACGCTCCACCACAGCTCCATCGATGGGTTGTTAAGAAGGACGCACGCGTCTGGTTTGCCTTACCTGTATGGCGAGCTCCTGTCGGGCCGGGCGACGTCCAGTCAAGGCCGCTAGCCGCGAAGCGGGGCGCGCGATGCGCGCCAGCCTTTACCGGAAGGCGCCGGTCCGGCCCCATGGCGACAAGCAGGTGATGCCGTCGGGGCCCCTCATTGTTTCCTTGGCAGCAATGCCAGGTCCAAACCTCGTGGCCTGCCGAAGTTCCACTCGGTGCCGCCGACATTGCGCACGACGCGACCGATATGCTGACCGATCCTCTTGTCGAGAGCCAGTTGTCACGGCACCGCTGGAAGCCGATGCTGTCATCGATCATGGCAAAGCGGCTGCTCGTCAGTCGGGGCGAGCCAACATGCGCTTGCCGACGCGGGCAACCTCAATGCGCTCCAGATTCGCGATCAATCCCTTCGGCAGCGGATACGGCTAATCTCCGGACGCGGGGCATGGCCAATGAGCTCGAGGTTCCGCTTGCACCGGTCTGCCGCCTCGCATGGAACCATCGCGAACCTGTTGAAATCGGCAATAGCCGCGCGGCAGCACGGATAGCTGCGTCCGGAGCCTGCCGGGCCATCATGTGCGCCGACGATCCGCCAGCAGGTGTTGGTAGCGCAGCCTGAGTTCGACCAGCGCGGACGCGTCGAGCTCGCGACGGCGCTGGCTCTCACGCAGCTGCGCTAGAACCTCGTCGGGAAGCACGCATAAAAGCTCCCATCCCTCGCTCCGGTCGTCAAACAACGCAACGATGTCAGCATCGAAGCGCGCGGGATCGAGGGCTCCGTGGCGCGAGCGTTCCTCTCCTGGCAAGCCGACGACGATGCCTTGAGCCGCGGAAGGACCGATCGGTACGCTCCCTCTGTTTTTATTATCTAGTTCTTTATAGGCAGGTCCGTTTGGGACCTGCGGGTCTTCTTTATACGCGGGGCCCTTTCGGCCCCGCGGCTCCGCAGGTCCCTTTCCGCCCCGCGGACCAGGCGACGTGTCCATCGGATGGATCGGCGCCAAAGGCACGTCGCGAACAACGTAGTCGATTCCGCGGAAACGGTGCGCATCGGCGGTCCGCGGTTGCTCGCGGGTGACGTAGCCGGCGCCGATCAACTCGCGGAAAACGCGCTGCAGCTTCTTGCGGCCGATGCGCAGCGTCCGGCCGACATGGTCAAGGCGCACCTGCCAGCTGTGCGGGCGCGACAGCAGATAGCCAAGCACGCCTTTGGCCTCGATCGACAGACGATCATCCAGGAAGATGGCGTTCGGAACGATGGTGAACTGAGCGCGATGCTCGCGGCGGACAATCGTCATCGCGGCGTGGTCTCCACCAGCACCGCCAGACCCTGTTGAAGTCCCGACCTCGACGGCCAGAGCGTCGCGAGCCGCAGCGCG
>WNFC01005591.1_pt1 | contig 21885 bp, 18 predicted proteins | sample 5400541 | NCBI WGS metagenome assembly WNFC01 (sample SAMN13153342, study PRJNA577476) | soil metagenome | isolation source: 120 cm saprolite under Douglas fir tree site 2 hole 2 replicate 1 | place: USA:California | collected 2015-04-18
CAGGCGCGCCTTTCGCAGCTTGCCTCGACGCTGCCGCCAACGGCGAAAATTGAGCACGTTGAGCGGCTTACCTTCGCCGTGTTTCCGGTGACCGGCTACAGTCTCACCTCAGACACACGCGATCTGGCCAGCCTTCGCGATATAGCCAACTACACCATTCGTCCGCAGCTCGCTCGCTTGCCCGGGGTTGCAACCGTGGGAGTGGCCGGCGGCAAGAACCGCGAATTCCACGTCACCATCGATCCGGACCGGCTGGTAGCCCACAACGTTTCAGTCCAGCAGGTAGTGGATGCGGTCCACAACTCGAACATCATTGTCTCGCCTGGTTTGATTGAGGAGAACCATCAGCTCGAACTTGGTCTGGTCAGTGGTCAGGCGATCAAGCCCGATGATCTGAATGGGATCGTCGTGGCGACCGTCAACAACGCACCGGTTACTCTGGCCGATGTTGCTACTGTCGGGGCTGGAGTGGAACCGCAATACACTCTTGTCAGCGCTTACCCTGGCAAGCCGGCGGTGTTGCTGAATATCAATCGTCAACCTGATGCGAACACTGTCACGGTGGTGGATGAGGTGAAGGCAGAGCTGGCCGGGATGCGCGGGCAGATTCCCAAAGACATAACGATTGCCCCCTATTACGATCAGTCGCTGCTGGTACGCGATTCAATGAACTCAGTCCGCGACTCGATCGTGATTGGTTTACTCCTCTCAGTGGTGATCCTGTTCGCCTTTCTGCGAAACTGGGGAACAACCTTCGTTGCGGTTCTGGTGATCCCGGTGACGGTGCTGGCTACATTTCTGGCCATGTATCTCGGAGGGCTGAGCTTTGATCTGATGACTCTGGGCGGCGTCGCGGCGGCCATTGGACTGGTGATTGATGACGCGATCGTAGTCGTCGAAAACATTTATACGCATATGGCACGCGGGCAACCAAGACGTCAGGCCGTCCAGAACGCGATCTCAGAGATCACTGTGCCCATTATCGGCTCGACGATTACCCCGGTCGTAGTATTCCTGCCGCTGACCTTGCTCACCGGCGTCACCGGCAGCTTCTTTCGCTCGCTCGCGTTGACGATGGCGGTGGCTTTGCTCACGTCACTCGTCCTGGCTCTATCGTTCACGCCCGTGCTTGCCGAACGATTTGTTAAAGCCAAACGACGCCCGGGTTGGAAAGAAAATCCCGACCGGAGGCGTGATCACGAGGCGCTGGCCGACGAACGAGAAGAGCAAGAAGAACAGGGCCGGATTCTCGGCGCTATCACACGTCGTTACGATTGGATGCTGGGCCACGCGCTTGATAAGCGCTGGCTGGTTCTCATCATTGTTGCCGCCGTGCTCGCCGGTTCGTTTCTGCTTTATCGATCACTCGGTTCTGAGTTCCTGCCGGAATTCGACGAAAGCGCTTTCATTCTGGACTATTGGGCGCCGCCGGGCGCGTCCCTGACGGAAACCGATCGCATGCTTCATGAAGCCGGGACACAAGCGCGACACCGACGAGGTTATTGCTGACCTTCGTAAACAAGTTGCCGAGTCAGAGCCCGCCCTCGAAGTTGAATTCGTAGGCATTCTCTCTGACGTGATTGGCGATCTGACCAGCTCGCCTGAGCCAATTGAGATCAAACTTTTCAGTGAAGACGCAAATGCTCTGCACCAAAAGGCGGACGAGGTAGAAGCGGCAATCAAAAAGATCCAGGGTGTAGTCGACACCAAGAATGGCGTGATCGTGAGCGGGCCGGCCGTCACCTTCAACATCGATCCGCAGCGCGCCTCGCGTTTCGGCGTGACGGCCACCGACATTGCGAACACCGTCACGACGGCAATGTCGGGCGACGCGGCTTCGTCGATTCTCCAGCAGGGCCGGCTGATCGCAGTGCGCGTCATATTCCCTCCGGAAGTGCGGACCTCGCTCGACAGAGTGCGTGCCTTGCAGGTTCGCTCCTCGTCCGGCGTCCTGTTCCGCCTCGATCAAGTTGCCGACATCGACTATGACAAGGGGCAGACCGAGATCGCGCGGGACGGATTGCGCCAGACGGTTGCCGTCACCGGCAGATTGGAAGGCAAGGACCTCGGCTCCGCGATTGCCGAGATCAAGAATCTGCTGCCAAAGGAAGTCAAACTTCCGCCCGGCATGACAATCGAATACGGCGGACTCTATCAGGAACAGCAATCGAGTTTTCGCGAGTTGATGATTTCACTCATTCTGGCGATCGTGCTGGTTTTTCTGACTCTCCTGATCGAGTTTCGTTCCTTCGCGCACCCGATCGCGATAGTTACGGGCGCGGTGCTGGCGCTGGGTGGCGTTCTGTTGGGCCTTTTCATCACGCGGACGACGCTCAATGTAGTCTCGCTGATGGGGATGATCATGATCGTCGGCATCGTGGCGAAGAACGGAATCCTGATGCTCGACGCCGTTGAGGAGCACCTCGCCGCGGGAGACACGGTGCGCGAGGCCCTGCTGCGATCGGGTCGCCGTCGTTTTCGCCCGGTGCTGATGACCTCGCTCGCAGCCATGCTCGGGATGCTGCCTCTGGCGTTAGCGCTGGGCTCGGGCTCAGAACTCTTGCAGCCTTTGGCGATTGCCGTCATCAGTGGATTGGCCGTGGCCCTCTTGCTCTCTCTGATCGTGACGCCGACCGTCTATACTTTGATCAGACGCAAGCCGTCATAATGGCAGTTCAAACGAAGGAGTAGACACATGAGAAGTAACAGAACATCGAAGTGCCTCTTCAGCATGGTCCTTTCTACGGTTTTTCTCTTGGCTGTAATCAGCGCGCAGGCGCAGGCACCTTCCCCGACGCCTTCGCCAACCCCGCAATCTTCAAAGACCCGAACGCTCGAGAGTCAATTCTTCAAAAACGTCCTGCGTGATCAGGAAGCGATCTGGACGTCTCCGTTTCGCTTGCATGGCCGCGATGCGCGCTGGCTGGCGCCGCTGGCCTTGGGAACGGCGGCGCTGATTGCCACCGATCGACGCACTGGAGATGAAGTAGGCGAGTCCACCAGCCAGTTGAACGCCAGCCGGATTGTGAGTTACGCCGGCTCTGCTTATGGCGTCGGCGCCATCGCGGCAACCTTCTATTGTTTCGGGCGCGCAAAGCACGACGCGCGGGCTCGAGAAACTGGTGTGCTGGGTGCGGAAGCCCTGATCGATAGCGCGATCGTCGTAACCGCGCTGAAAGAGATCACGCAGCGGCGGCGCCCACTCTCTGGCCCGAACCGCGGCGATTTTTTTGACGGTGGATCTTCTTTCCCTTCAGGCCATAGCATTCAGGCCTGGTCGCTGGCCGCGGTGATCGCTAACGAATACCACGATCATCGCTGGGTGCAAGTCGGCGCTTACGGCATTGCCAGTGCCGTAAGTCTCTCGCGGTTCACTGGCCGCCAACATTATCTCTCTGATGTTTTGGTCGGCAGTGCCGCGGGGTACGGCATCGGCCGTTATGTCTATCGCACGCATCACCGGGCAAAGAGGGATTCTGGTGATGAGGAAGAATCGCGCGGCCGCTCGAAATTCTTTCCTTTGATCGCACCAGAGTACAATCGCCGCGCGCGTGATTACGGGGTGGCGCTCGTCTGGAGTTTCTGAGTGCGGCGGAAACAGTAGTTATGACCCCTGCATCTTTCGCAGGCCATCGATGAACTTCTCGCTACTGAATCTCGCCGCGCCGGCTTTCGTCAGCTTGTCCAATTCCTGGAAAAGTTTTTCATCTACTTCTTTGAAGTTAAAGCACGATTTGCCCTGCATGCGCTTCTTCAACTCCGGCGACATGCCCTTCAGAAGGTCCGGGCTGGCATAAACCGACATCAGATTGAAGCTGACATAATTCTTGCCCAGCCGCACGGCGCCAAAACAGAGCGGCTTTTTGTTCTTCATGATGTAGCGCGTGTCGAGATAGTAACAACTGGGTGTGTCTTGCACGACGACCATCTTTTTCGCATAGGGTTTGAAGATTGCTTTCAGCCGGTGAAAGACTTGATTGAATTTGTCCTTGTCTGGCATGGTCCACCTTAGCAGAGTTGAGCTATTTGAACTTTACGATTAACCTGGGGCGACGATCGTTTCCAGCCCGCCCATATACGGCCGCAGAGCGTCGGGAATAATAACTGAACCATCTGCTTGCTGAAAGTTTTCCAGGATCGCAAGCCAGGTGCGGCCAACGGCCAGAGCTGAGCCGTTGAGCGTGTGCACGAATTCCGGCTTGGCGCCGCCGGCGCGCCGAAAGCGAATGTTGGCCCGGCGCGCCTGGAACGCTTCGTAGTTCGAGCAGGAGGAGATTTCGCGAAAAGCATTCTGCGAAGGCAGCCAGACTTCGATGTCATAGGTCTTGGCATTGCTGAAACCGAGATCCCCGGTCGAAAGTGTGACGACCCGATAATGAATCCCGAGCCGCTGCAAAACGGTTTCGGCGTTGCGCGTCAGCGACTCGAGTTCGTCGTAAGAATGCTCCGGCAAAGAGTATTTCACCAGCTCGACCTTCTCGAATTGATGCTGGCGGATCACGCCGCGCGTGTCCTTGCCGTAACTGCCGGCTTCGGAACGAAAGCAGGGCGTATAAGCGACCCACTTCATCGGCAACTGTGACGCTTCGAGAATTTCTTCGCGATAATAGTTAGTCACCGGGACTTCGGCGGTGGGCACCAGATAAAGCCCGCGTTCGTCTTCGAGCTGGAAAAGATCCTCTGCGAATTTCGGAAGCTGCCCCGTCCCGAATAGCGAGTCGCGATTGACGATGAACGGCGGCAAAGTCTCCCGGTAACCATGTTCGCTGGTGTGCAGGTCGAGCATGAAATCGATTAGCGCCCGTTCCAGACGCGCGCCGGCGCCGTTGAGGATCGCAAAGCGCGCGCCGGCGATCTTGGTCGCGCGTTCGAGATCCAGAATGCCCAGCGCCGTTCCCAGATCGACGTGATCCTTTGGGGCGAAATCAAATTCGGGCTTTGTGCCCCAGCGACGAGCCTCTACGTTCGCTGATTCGTCTTTGCCGACAGGCACGCTTTCGTGAGGGATGTTCGGCAGAGTCGTCAGCAGTTCGTGGATGCGCGCTTCGGCCTGTTCGCGTTTCTGATCCAGTTCGGCGATGCGATCTTTCAACTCATTAACTGCTTTGCGCCGAGTGTCGGCCTCTGCGCGCTTGCCGTCTTTCATCAGCGCGCCAATCTCGCGGCTGGCCGTGTTCCGCTCAGCGTTAAGTTGATCCGATTCGGCGATCACTTGCCGGCGTTCTGCGTCGGCCCGGGTGAAATCATTCAGAGCTGTGGCAGGCAGGCTGCGCTTCTCGAGCGCGGCGCGCACGCTTTCAAGGTTTTCCCGCACGTAGTTGAGATCGAGCATTGATTATCCTTTTCGGTCGGCAAGCGTCGGGTGAGCAAAGATTCGGTTCGCCTCCTCCAACGTTTCTTTCGAGCCCACGTCATACCAAACCCCTGGCACGCGCCAGACAAAGAAAGGCGTGCGCCGGTAGAGCCACTGCACGAGCAACCCCGGCTGATCGGCGTGGTTGCCTTCGGCGAGATACTGCCGAATCAGCGGCAGTGTCCACTTCGGATAGTAGTACAAAGCGATGCCAGTCAACGTACTTTTGGGGTGCGCCGGCTTTTCTTCAAAGAAAGTGATCCGATCAGCATCGTCAATCTCGATGGCGTTATACTTCTTGATCTCATCGAGGTTACCGACGTCGTACACACCCAGGACCGGAGCGTCAGCCGCGCGGCAGAACTCGCCAAAATTCTCGAGGCGGTTACTGAAGAGATTATCACCTGCCACGACAATGATGTCATCGTCGACCTGCGCCTCAGTCAGCACCAGATTCATGTCGCCAATGGCGCCCAGCTTGTTCGAGTCATCTGTGGACCGATCGTTGATGATCGTAACTGGCGCACCCGCATGCGAGGTTTGGTATTCATCCCGCCAACGTTGGAAATTTTCGGCGAACCTGGCGTTTGTGACGATGTAGATGTGATCGATGTCAGTTATCGCCTTCAGGTTATCCAGCACGTGTTCAATCATCGGCTTTCCCGCTACCGCGAGCAGAGGCTTGGGCTGGTTGAGCGTGAGCGGGTAAAGGCGTGTGGCATAACCTGCGCCGAGAATGATTAGCTTCACATGCCCTCCCTGCTCATAACGGAAATAGACAAAACGATGAGGCGAACACTACCGAAACTGCGTAGCTTTGGAATACTTACAATAAAAGCACGCCGTGGGCAAACGTGCGCGTGGATGACTTAGGATCTTGATTTCTCGGATTTTGAGAGATCGGCTTGCGGGGGAAAACCGATCAACGAGGCCACTAGAAGCAGTTTGTCAGCGCGATTTAGTGTGGTTTTGTGGATCGTTCTTGCTTGATTCGAAGCAAGACACTGGAGCAAAACCAAGAGACTCCCCGTGAGCTTCATCGCTTCCGCAGCAGATCAAAGCTCTGATATAGTTCGTCTCAGTCAAGCTTTGAATTGCATGAATTGATTAGGGGTGAATGACTGTTGACTGAAGCAGAAAAGGCTTTTGCTGGACGCACCGCAATCGTCACCGGCGCCACCCGCGGCATCGGACGCGCAATCGCGCTGGAACTCGCGCGAAGCGGCGCGGATATCGCATTCAACTATGCGAAGAGCGCCGAGGCCGCCGGTACCTTGAAAGCTGAGATCGAACCCCTCGGAGTACGCGCGCTGGCGTCGCAAGTTGATGTCGCTGATACAGCGGCCGCCGCCGAGATGGTCAAGCAGGTCAAAGATGCTTTCGGGCGGATTGATTTTCTGGTGAATAACGCCGGCATCGTGCGCGACACCTTGATTCTGCGCATGAAAGAGGAAGACTGGGATGCGGTCATCGACACGAATCTGAAGGGCGCGTGGAATTTCTCAAAGGCCGCGTTGCGGGTGATGTTGCGGCAGGAAGACGGCGGGTCGATTCTGAATATTACTTCGATCAGCGGGGTGGTGGGCATGGCGGGGCAATCGAATTACTCGGCGTCCAAGGCGGGAATGATCGGCTTGACCAAATCTTTGGCGCGCGAAGTTGCCAGCCGTAAAGTTACCGTTAACGCGCTCGCGCTCGGCCTGGTGGCAACCGACATGTCGACAGCGCTCGACGAAGGTTATCGCGCGAAGCTTCTGGAGCAGATTCCGCTGGGTCGCTTCGCGGAAACGGATGAGGTCGCCCGCATCGCTTGTTTCCTGCTTTCAAACGACGCGCGTTACATCACCGGCCAGGTGATTCAGGTTGATGGCGGGCTGGCGATGTAAGACTTTTCAAGCTTAAGGTTTCAAGTTTCAGTTTCGCGGGAACAACTTGAAACCTGAAACTCGAAACCGATAAAAAGAGATGCGCCCCGCCTTTGACGAGAAGAACAGCCGACCTTCTATTTGGTATCAACTGATCCGTCAGTGTACTTGATCTCTCTTATCAGATTTATCTGTAGAGCCTCTATAACTTTCGCGCGAGACTTCGCGGGAACCCCAATCCACACAACTTCGTGGATAGTTGAATTGGCGTGCGGGGCGATGCGCTTCTGGGACACGAGAACAAAACTGGCAATCAGTATATTCGTGCTGGGTTCGATAAATGAGCATACCCAGGTGACTTGCTTGACCGTCTTAGGGGTCTCGTTGCTCATGGTGAGCGCGGCATCGAATTTCGCATACCTCAAATCACGCCGAAGCTGGATCGACGGGGGCTTGGCGTTGAGATCCCCGAGAACGCTTACTCTGAGATCGTTCAGAGAGCGCCTCTCAAAATCACGGCTCTCCTCTATGCTCGCAGAAAGATTAGTAGAGGTTCGGGCCTCGGGCGGCCAGACGAATGGACGCGGCCCGTCCTGACTTTTCGCGATTGACGCGAGCGCAAGAACCAAGGCAAATAACAGAAATGATCTTTTCATCACCCGTCCCTCCTTAAAATCAAAAGAAACAGACTGCCATCTGGCGCGTCGTTAAGGGCATCGCTGGAATCGAGTATCTGCCTCGACCAATAACTTGGTCAAGGTGATTGCGAGACTTGGTGTCAAGCTTGAGGTTTCAAGTTTCAGGTTCGCGGGAACAACTTGAAACCTGGAACTCGAAACCTGAAACCCATAAACAGAGATGCGCCCCGCTCGTTCTTGCGAACGCGCGGGGCGAAACTTCCGGGGTAGGGTCGGGTATCACAGGGGTGGCTGGCACAGACTTGAGAATCGTCGCTTATGGCCGATCCCGTAATTCAAAGGTGGTGCTTGTTTTGACCGGGCGAGATAAAATATAAAATCTGCGGCCCAAAAAATAAACAAGCTGCCGCACGCGCTCTTCCGTAACCCCGCTCCGCCTTTGAAGACTTACTTTTTTCAAACACCTGACGCCCCTTGCCAGCCCCAAGCTACACGCGTCTGACGATCGCGTCAAGCAATAATTTGAAGTTCGCGAACGAGCCGCGCCTGCTCCTAGCCCGCCGGACCTCTCATTTCAGATAGTCGATAAGCCTGCCGCCGGACGGCTTCAGAGACATTGCGACTCATCGAGATCACTTTCAGGTCCTTCGAGCGAATGCGCGGGAGAATGTGAATCGCGGTGGCCATCGGGCAGCGCGGATTGCGCACCAGGTTGTGAATGATCGGATACGAACGAGCCCAGGCCCGGTTCATGCCGATCAGCCGCAGCACTTCATCTGCGACCGTGCGCATGCTGGCAATGTTTTCGATTTCGTGCTCAGTGGTGCGCGGATTGTGTATCACGGCGCACGCCACGATCTTGTTCGAATCGCGAACCAGAATGCCACGGGCCTCGCGGTCGCCCTTCATGCCCAGCTTTACCCGATCCTTGACGTTCATAAACATGATGCGCCGAATCAGCGAGATGCGTTCTGGCGAAGCATCGCCTTCCAAACGCTCGGCGTTGATAACTGCCTGCACATTGGCCGCCGCCTGTTCGGGAGTTTCAACCAGCATCCCTTCGATGAGTTCGCGGGCCAGCCACGAATCGTCAACGTCAACGTCTGAAACCTCGATGTGCTGTGCGATCACCCACGCATCGTCAGCCGACATCGCGCCGGACACCGCCCTCAACTCGGCGCTCTCAAAGAATTCGGCTGCGGCGCTGTTGCCACGGGCCCGCAGTTCCTCCGCAATCTGGCGCGCACCGCGTTCCTTTTCAAAGAACTCACGCCGCGTTTCTTTGGCGTGGCGTTCGGCTTCAGCCGTGCGCGCCGGATTGAGCAGAATGGCGTCGATAATTGCGGGAGCGCGGATCAGACGCTGCTGGTTTAGCGTGATGAGTTCCAGGAGCGAGCCGTCCGAGGTGGAGCGAGCCAACAAAGCGATGGCTTCGTCCGGCGTCTTGTTGGTGCCGGCCACCGCATGATGAATGTCCGGGCCGAGGTCGGGCCGCGAACAGAAGTAACCCAGGACTGCCGGCGCCACGTTTTCCGCCGTGGCCACGCTCAACAGATCGTTCGGTTGTTGCGCGTCGAGGGTCGCCTGCGCCGCCTGGGCAACTTGCGCGTCGGCGTCGGTGCTTAGATGAACGAGCGCTTCCAGCAGGTCAGCCTGGGGCAGCGGCAACAATCCGCGCGCCGCCGCCAGACGCGCCGCCGGCGGAACTTTGCCGGAAATGATCGATTGGACGACGGGATGGGTTGATGTGACTTCGGTGCTCACCGCAGACAGTTTAGCCTAAATGTAAACTGGAGCGAGAGAATCCTGTTTGGACTAATACAGATTGAAGTTGTATTCGAGCTGCATCCACATCGAAACCGGATGGCCGTCTTTAGTGGCGGGAATGAACCTGATTGCTCGAGCAGCTCTAATTGCGCTTTCGGTCAAGCCGTCAGGCAAATGAGAGAGCGCTCGAATTCCGACGACCCGGCCATTTCCTGCAAAGATCGCGCGAAGTACAATAGTCCCCGTCACCTGATTCTTTCGTGCTTCCTCGGTATATCTCGGCTCAGGTTTGCTCAGGATACGCGCTTTCGTGGAGACCTCTTTGCCGGAGTAGACTCGGACACTTCCGTCTGAATCAATGATGTCGGCATATCCACGCAAAGACTCGGCTCGAATGGCCCACTCTTCAGCCTTAGCCCTAGATAATTTCCCACTCAAGGCCACGTATTTGTCGGCGCTCTCAGCCGCTTCGACCAGCTTCGAGCGAATTGGTAAAAGGGACCGGCCGATTTCAACCTCCGCTTGTGCCCTCCAATCGGCTGGCCAGGAGATCATCTCCGAGCTTTGCCGCTTTCTCGTGAGCCTTGCGCGCGTCATCCCTCTTTCCTGCCTGCTCAAGCGAAAGTCCAAGATAGTGCCACGCACTTAAGTCATCTCTGCGACGCTTAACGGCCTGGCGCAGGAGTTCGATGGCGCCTTTCGCATCACCCTGTTGATAGAGCTGAATACCGCGATCGCGCTCTTCTGAAGAGCCGCCGGCCGGCTGCTGTGCGGTCGCGCCGGTGGACGCGGCCAGCAGGATGAGCGAGAGAAGTAGAGCGACACTGAAACGCCGGGTGATCAAGTTGGGAGAACGATCCATTTCCGGTCACTCCTTAGAAATAAAACCCATGCTGTGGAAAATACGGTGGCAGCCCGCGTCCCTTCTTAAACTCATAAGACAGGGTGGCAAACTGCGAAGCCGGCTTGCCGTCGCGAATCGCAGGCTCAAACTTGATCTGCCGCGCGGCTTCCATGGCCGTCCTGGTCAAACCGTACGGCAATGGTTTCATGGGAAAGATGTATTTGACCAGGCCGTCGGAAGCCAGCACCACCCGAAGCCGCACTTCGCCCCTGGCTTTTGCCGCATGCGCCTCGTCCGGATAAGTGGCGGCGGGGGCGTCAAGCAAACGCGCCTTCTTTTGAACTTCACTGGCTCCGTAAACCCTGCGGTCTGACGGCGGACTGATCGGCTGTGAATAGAGCCACATCGTGTCGCTGCGCTCGTGCCACTGCTCCGCATCCGGCGGATTCAGCTTGAGAATCTCGTCGATCGTCGCGCCCGCGTCGGCAAAGCTTTTCGCCAGATTGTCCTGCCAAAGCCGCAGACGCTCGCGAAAGTCTGGCGGATCGGTTTGCTTAGCCGGCGAATTGTAAAAGATGTCCTGAATGGCCATGTACTGCTGCTCAAGTTTTTCTTCGAGTTGTGGGAGCGTCGCTTGCTGGGCCGCGGCGCCGTGGGACTCAAAGATCATCGAAACGGCGAGGCCGATTAATACAAGAGGAAGTAAGCATCGCGCGTTCATTTCTTATTATCCCTGATTTGTGACATTGGGGCGGTCATCCGATAACACGATCAGTATAGATTGAAGTTGTACTCGATCTGCATAAACACGGAGACTGGCTTACCATTAATTTCTGCGGGTACGAACTTGATCCTACGCGCGGCCTCGATTGCGCGCTGCGTAAGACCTTTCGGTAGGGAGCTAACTACGAGAATATTATTAACTGTGCCATCTGCGGCAAAAACTCCTCGGAGTACAACCGTTCCTTCAATCTGCGCTTCTTTCGCGGCCTGAGTGTACGCGGGTTCAGGCTTAACCAGGACGTGTGCGTTCGTGGTTGCCTCAATTCCGAGGAAAATTGTTCGTTCAGCATCAGGCTTTTGGGCGGGCTCGGAATGGACACGCAAAGCTGCTAATTGGTCTTTCCACATGGAGGAGTCTTCAGCCTGGGGGTCGAGCTGCAGAAATCTTTCGAGATTCTCAGCGGCTTCGCTGAACTGCTGCGCAGCTTGTTTGATAGAAGCAAGTCTTTGCTCGCGAGTGATGCCTTCGGCTCCTGCTGAGGTCCTGAAAACAGTGCCGTCGAAAATAAAGGGCTTGAGGGATGTCTCGGCGTAATCACAAATGATTGATTGACTCTTCAAAAGATAGCCAAACGCGAAATTGGGTGCACTTTTTAGAGCTCTTTTCGCGTGCTCCATGGCTTCTCCGCACGAGCGTTTCATTAGACGTATCTCGCCAAGAAGATAGTGAGCTTCAGCGTTCTGCGGATCCAGAGACAGTGCTCGTTGCGCTTCATTTTCGGCCTCTCCGACCCTGCTCGTGAAAAGGAGCGAATTAGACAGAGCCGTGTGGGCTGGTACGAAGTTTGGGCGAAGCCTAACAGCTGCTTCAAACGCCTTTAGCGCATTTTTCAGGTCTTTGCTGCGAGTTGATGCCAGTCCGAGATAATACCAAGCCTCTCCGTCTTCTTTGTTCTTCTTAACGGCGGCGCTTAGTGCTTTTGTAGCTGCCTTCGTATCACCCTGATTGTAGAGTTGAATACCGCTGACGCGAGCTTCCGATGGATTGGTGGCTGTTTGCTGCGCGTTCGTGCTGATGTTGCCGCCAAAGACGATGAGAGCCAGCGATAGGAAGAACGCAACTCCGAAATGCAGAGTGACTATTTCGTGGAAGCTTCGCATTTCCGGACTCCTTCTGAAGTGTTATCCAGAGACTGCGTAAGATAATATCTTGCGCCACGCGCTCAGGCCGCGCCGTGGCACTTCTTATATTTCTTACCCGAACCGCAGGGACACGGATCGTTGCGGCCAACCTTAGGCTCGCTGCGGACAATGGTCTTTGTTTTGCCGGCTTCCTCGCCGGCTGGGGCGGCGCCTTGATTAGGACCGGTGAAAGTGAGCGGACGACGCGGGCCTCGTTTTTGCCGCAGTACTTCCGGTGGCTGCTCTTCGACGATTTGCAGATTGAAGAGTGAACGGATCGTGAAGGTATCGATGCGGTCGAGCATCGCCTGAAACATATCAAAGCTTTCTTTCTTGTACTCGACCAGCGGATCCTTCTGGCCGTAACCAACCAGACCGATGCCCTGCTTTAAGTGATCGAGCGCCAAAAGGTGATCCTTCCACTGGGCATCGATGATATTGAGCATGATGATGCGCTCATAGGTGCGCATCGCTTCGGCGCCGATCTGCTTTTCCTTGTCCGCGTACCTGACCTTCAATTTCTCCCAGAGCGTTTCATCGATTTCCGCGGAAGTGGAGTCGCGGAAGTCGATCCCTTCAGCGTCGCAATGAATTCCATAGATCGAATGAATCTGAACTTTGTAATTCTCGATGTCCCAATCATCGGGCGACAGATCCGGATTGAGGTATTGCTTGGTAAGGTCTGCGAGCAGATCGCGCGCGACTCCGGTTTCACCCACCAGGTACTCGCGCTGATCGGGCTCTTCCATCAACTGGCGGCGTAGACCATAGATGGTCTCGCGCTGCTTGTTCATCACGTCGTCGTATTCGAGCAGGTGCTTGCGCGTTTCAAAGTTGCGGCCTTCGACCGACTTCTGCGCGGCCGCGATGCGCTTGGAAACCATCTTGGATTCGATCGCGACACCTTGCTCCATCCCGAGGCGCTGCATCAACGCCTTCACTTTGTCGCCGGCGAAGATGCGCATCAGATCGTCTTCGAGCGAAAGAAAGAAGCGCGACGATCCCGGATCGCCCTGGCGGCCGGAGCGCCCGCGCAACTGGTTGTCGATGCGCCGCGACTCGTGCCGTTCAGTGCCGAGGATGTGCAGACCGCCGCACTCGACGACTTCTTTGTGTTCCGATTCGACGATGCTCTTCGCGCGCGCGAATACTTCTTTCCACTGACCGTCGGTCGCTTCGTCCGGATCGATTTCCTGCTCTTTCAAAAACTCGCGAGCCATGAAATCGGGATTGCCGCCCAGCAAAATGTCCGTGCCGCGGCCCGCCATGTTCGTCGCGATCGTGATCGCGCCCTTGCGTCCAGCCTGCGCGACGATCTCGGCTTCGCGTTCGTGATGCTTCGCGTTGAGCACGTTGTGCGGTACGCCCACCCGCACCAGGCGGCGCGCGATCAATTCCGAGTTCTCCACCGAAACCGTGCCCACCAGCACCGGCTGGCCCTGCTCGTAACGCTCCTGGATCTCTTCGACGACGGCGTCCCACTTCTCCGGCAGCGTGCGATAGATCACGTCGGGATTGTCCCTACGCACCATCGGCATGTGCGTCGGGATCACGATGACTTCCAGTTTGTAAGTTGAATGGAACTCGCCGGCTTCCGTTTCCGCCGTGCCGGTCATGCCGGAAAGTTTCTGGTAGAGCCGGAAATAGTTTTGCAGAGTAATCGTCGCCAGCGTCTGATTCTCGCGCTCGATCTTTACCTCTTCCTTCGCTTCGACGGCCTGATGCAGTCCGTCAGACCAGCGCCGGCCCTTCATCAAACGCCCGGTGAAATCATCGACGATGATTACTTCGCCGTTCTGCACTACGTATTGATGATCCAGACGGTAAAGCGTGTGCGCCTTCAAGGCCTGCTCGACACAGTGCAGTAGCTCCATGTTAGAAGGATCGTAAAGATTGCCAACGCCGAGCAGCTTTTCCGCTTTGTCCACGCCATCTTCGGTCAGCACCGCGGAATGGTTCTTCTCATCGACGATGTAATCGCCGGTCTTCTGGCCTTCGGCCAGTTCTTCGCCGCGCTGAAGCTGCGGAATGATTGCGTTCGCCTGATAGTACTTGTCCGTTGATTCTTCGGAAGGCCCGGAGATGATTAGCGGCGTGCGCGCTTCGTCGATCAGGATCGAGTCAACCTCGTCCACGATCGCGTAATAGTGATCGCGCTGCACGCAGGTAGCCAGGTCGAACTTCATGTTGTCGCGCAGATAATCGAAGCCGAACTCGTTGTTCGTGCCGTAGGTGATGTCGGCGGCGTAAGCGGTCTGGCGCTCGAAATCGTCCATGTCGTTCTGGATGCAGCCCACGGTAAGTCCGAGGAAGCGATAAATCTGGCCCATCCATTCCGCGTCGCGCGCAGCGAGATAATCGTTTACCGTGATGACATTCACGCCGCGATCGGTTAACGCGTTGAGATAAGCCGGCAGCGTCGCGACCAGCGTCTTGCCTTCGCCGGTGCGCATCTCAGCGATCTTGCCCTGATGCAAAACGATGCCGCCGATCATTTGCACGTCGAAGTGACGCATGCCGGTCGTCCGCTTGCTCGCTTCACGGACCAGGGCAAACGCCTCGGGCAGGATTTCGTTCAGCGCTTCCTGTTCGCGATACCGGCGGTCGTCTTTGTCGCGCGCATCCTTGACGGCGTCGGCGATCTGCGCTTTGAAGAAAGCCGTACGCTCGCGCATCTGTTCGTCGGAAAGCTTCTGAACCTGCGGCTCGAATTCATTGATCAGCGCAATGGTTGGACGGATGCTTTTCAGAAAGCGTTCATTGCTGCTGCCGAAGACTTTCGTTAAGGCTTTATCGAAATTCATAATGATTTTTGTTTAGAGTTCAACCTTCAGGTTGTTGCTCGCGACCAACAAGACCAAGCTAAAGCTTGAACTGTGAACGCAGCCTGAGATTGTACGAGAGCGCCGAGTTGCCAATCAAGCGGAGGGAGATTCATCTTGACAAAGCTTGCCCTTTTTGTTTTCTCTGTGGAGTCTCTGTGGTCCTCTGTGACTCTGTGGTTAAGGAAGGTTCATCACCACAGAGACCGGAGAGCAAGCACAGAGGTTCCCAGAGAGAACGCGGCCAAATGTCATCGAAACCAACCATCATGAAATTCGGCGGCACGTCCGTCGAAGACAGCGCAGCGTTTCGCAACGTGGCTCACATTGTGAACTCGGCAGGGCCGGAGCGCATCGTGGTCGTGGTGTCGGCCATCGGTGGATTCACCGATGCATTGCTGTCGAGCGTCGAGCAGGCAAACGATGGCGATGCGCGCACCGCCACCCGGTGCCTCGATCAGGGCTTTGAACGGCACCGCGCGATCGCTAATCAGTTACTTGGTGGCGAAACGAAGGCCCAGTTTGAGGCTGCGCTGGCGGACGCCCGCGATCAGATTCGGGAGCTACATAAGATTGTGGCGGCGCATCCATCCACGCATGCGCCACTGCGGGACGAGATTGTCGCCTTCGGTGAATTGCTTTCGTCGCAATTGCTCGGCGCGGTACTTCGCGAAAACGGCCTCGCTGCCCGTTACGTCGACGCGCGCCGCCTGATCAAAACCGACGAGAGCTATGGCGGCGCGGCGCCGCTCCGGGAGACGACAATCGCGACCCAGGCCGCGTTGGGTCCGCTGATCGAAGTGGGCGAGATTCCCGTGGTCGGCGGCTTCATCGCCAGCACCGCGAAAGGCGCCACCACCACGCTCGGCCGCGGAGGTTCAGATTACTCGGCGGCGATCATCGGCGCGGCGCTGGACGCGCGCGAGATTCAGATCTGGACCGACGTCAGCGGCGTGCTTACGGCCGACCCGCGCGTCGTCACCAATGCCAGGACAATCCCGGTTCTCTCATATCAGGAAGCGGCTGAGCTGGCTTACTTCGGCGCCAAAGTCCTGCATCCGAAAACGATTCAGCCGGCGATGGACTGCAAGATTCCCGTGCGGGTTTGCAACTCGCGCGCACCTGACGAAGCAGGCACGCTGATCGTGACGTCATCCGAAGCCGCGCCGCAAACAATCAAAGCCATCGCCCACAAGAGCGGCATTACGACCGTGCAGATTACCTCCGCGCGCATGCTCGGCGCGTATGGTTTTCTGCGCGCGCTGTTCGAAGTCTTCGGCCGTCATCAGACTGCGGTTGACGTTGTGACAACTTCTGAGGTGAGCGTGTCGCTTTCGATCGATGATGCGAGCGCGCTGCCGGAACTAATTCGGGATCTCGCACAGTTGGGCGCGGTTCAGGTCGAAGAGCGCCGGACCATCGTCTCAGTAATCGGCGAAGGCTTGCGGGGAACTCCGGGAATCGCCGCGCGAGTGTTCTCGACTATCAGCGATATCAACGTATCGATGATTTCAGTGGGGGCGTCGAGCGTGAATCTAACTTTTATGGTTGATGACGCGCGCGCGCGGGAAACGATCGTGCGGTTGCATCGCGCTTACTTTGAAGGCGAAGGTTCGGCACATCCCACAGAGATGGTCACGGCGGAGGTTCGGGCATGATCGAACTGAGCCCTCCCTCACGGTCGGGCTACCGCCCCGATCTGATTGACGTTTTCAAACTAACGCGCGAACTGATCGACGTTCCGTCAGTTACCGGCGGCGAATTCGAAATCGGCAACTCTCTCGGAGAATTACTACGCCGGCTCGGCTACCGAGTTGAGTTGCAGGAGGTGGCGGACGATCGCGCAAACGTCATCGCGACGACCGCCGCGCCGGCGCGCGTGGTGCTCTCGACGCACATGGACACGGTGCCGCCGCACATCGCTGCCGGCGAAGATGAAGAATTTATCCATGGCCGCGGCGCGTGCGATGCCAAAGGTATTATCGCTTCACAGATCGCCGCTGCGGAAAACTTGCGCGCCGACGGCGTGAGCGAAATCGGCTTGCTCTTCACGGTTGACGAGGAAGTAACCAGCGCGGGAGCGAAAGTTGCGAACGCGCATCCGTTGGCGTCAGCATGCCAGTATCTAATCAATGGCGAGCCGACCGACAATCGTTTGGCCGTGGGCACGAAGGGTTCGTTGCAAGTAACGATTACTGCCGCGGGGCGCGCGGCGCACTCGGCTTATCCCGAGCAGGGCGATTCGGCAATCGAAAAGTTACTCGATGTGCTTGCCGATATTCGCACGATCGAGTGGCCTGCGGACGAAGTATTCGGCGACACAACCTGCAACATCGGTGTAATCTCAGGCGGCACGCGCGCCAATGTGATTCCTAATGCGGCCCAGACGACTCTGCAGATTCGGCTCGCCACGGGCGCAGATGCGGCGAAGGAACTATTGGAAAATGCAGTTGCCGGCCGCGCGGAATTGGTTTACAAGTCGACTCACGATCCAGTGAAATTGGTGGCGCTCGACGGATTCGAACAAACGATTGTGCGCTTCACGACTGACATTCCGTATTTGACCAACTGGGGTAAAGCTCTGCTGATTGGGCCGGGCTCGATCCTCGACGCGCACACCGATCACGAGCGCGTGTCGAAGGGCGAGTTGTTGCGCGCGGTGGAGATCTACACCGAAATCACCCGCCGGTTGTTGGCCCCAGGCGATCCGGAGGCGGAAGGAACCCGTTGATGAAAATCGCCCTGATCGGATACGGCGCGATGGGTCAATTGGTCGGCAGACTGGCCATTGAGCAGGACCATGAAATCGCGTTGGCGCTCGATATTGAAGACGCCGATCGCGGCGTCGAAGATGTGGCAAAAGCGCTGCGCGGGTGCGATGTGGCCATCGACTTTTCCATTGCCGACAGCGTTCCGAAGAACGCCGAAGCTTGCGCTCTTGCCGGAGTTCCGATCGTTGTGGGCACGACGGGTTGGCTGGCGCAACTCCCGGAAGTCCGGAGCGTGGTGAGCGACCATGACGGCGCGCTGATCTATGGCGCGAACTTCTCGGTCGGCGTGCAGGTATTCTATCGCATTGCGGCGCGCGCAGCGGAACTGTTTCGCGATCTCGAATCGTACGACGGTTTCATCGAAGAGGCGCACCACAAACGCAAACGCGACGCGCCTTCGGGCACCGCGGTGCAGCTTCACAAGATCGTCGCCGAAGAACTGGGCCACGACGTCCCGGTCACGTCGACCCGCGCGGGTTACATTCCCGGAACGCACCGGCTCGGCTTTGATTCGGTGGCCGATCAAATATCGATCTCGCATGTCGCCCGTAGTCGTGAAGGTTTCGCTGCCGGAGCTCTGGTCGCGGCGAAGTGGATTGTTGGTCGGAAGGGTGTGTTCGAGTTTTCCGAGGTCTTTGATGACATTCTGGGAAGCTCGCTCCGTTAGGAGCGAAATGTCCATAGTCCGGCGGGAACTCAAGATTGGTCTTAGCTCCTTTAGGAGCGGCAGATTTACATTTCGCTCCTCTGGAGCTTTGGCTGAAGATATAGACGAGGCTATAAACATTGTGCTCCTAACGGAGCTGCAAACGAACCGGATCTCAGAGATCGTTCCGTAGAAATAAGGAGTCTGAATCATGACGATGAAAGTTGACTGGATGCGCGGTTGCGCGACGGCGCTGGTGACGCCATTCACTGCCGGCGGCGCGATTGATGAAGAGCGTATGCGTGCGCTCGTCGACCGCCAAATAACTGGTGGCGTGCGTCTGCTGGTTCCGTGCGGCACTACGGGCGAGAGTGCCACGATGACCGAAGCAGAAGACCAGAGCGTAATTGCGCTGACAATCGAAGTTGCGCGCGGGCGCGCGCGAGTGATCGCGGGTGCAGGCAGCAACTCGACTGCCGCGGCGATCGAGTATTCGCAACGCGCGCGCGATGCCGGCGCCGATGCGGTGCTGCAAGTTGCTCCCTGGTACAACAAGCCTACGCAGGAAGGTTTGTACGCGCACTTTCGCGCTATCGCGGAAGCGATTCCGGAAACACCGGTCATGCTCTACAACGTGCCCGGCCGCACTTCGTCGAACATCGCCGCACAAACCGCGCTGCGTTTGGCGCGTGATTGCCAGAACATCGTCGCCATCAAGGAAGCGTCGGGAAACCTTTCGCAGATCATGGAGATTTTGCGCGAGCGGCCCGCAAACTTCCGTCTGCTGTCGGGCGACGATGCGGTGACGTTGCCGCTGATCGCTTTGGGCGCGGACGGAATCGTCTCAGTCGCTTCGAACGAGATTCCCGATTTGATGTCGCGCATGACTGAACTCGCTCTGGCCGGGAACTGGACGGAAGCGCGTGCGCTTCATTACCGCATTCTGCCTTTGATGGAAATCAACTTCATTGAATCAAGTCCGGGTCCCGTGAAGGCCGCGATGGCGATGATGGGGTTGCTGGAAGAAAACCTCCGCCTGCCGCTGGTGCCGATTCAGGAAAAGAGTCGGGACAAGATTCGCGCAGTGCTTGCGGACCTTGGAGTATTGGAGAGTGTGCGAGCGACCGCGTGAGTCAGAACCGCCTGCGGTAGCGGGCGGGCCTGTCTTTTGCAAACAGTCCTACTAATTGAGAACCAATGCCCGCCCGCTACCGCAGGCGGTTCTGACTTTATGTCCTTGCGTGAACAAATCGAAGCTTTAGTCGCGCGCGAAACTCAAGAGTATTCAGCCGGAGACTTCGCGCTCTTCAATGATTTCAAATCAGCGCTGAATCGCGGCGAGGTGCGCGCGGCTGAGCGCAATGCGGAAAGCAAGTGGGAGACGAATGCCTGGGTCAAGCGCGGCATCCTGCTCGGCTTTCGCATGGGCGCGATTGTAGAGATGTCGCCGGCAGATGGTGGTCTTCAGTTTCTCGACAAACACACTTACCCAATCAGAAGATTTTCGCCGGATGATCGCGTGCGGATCGTTCCCGGCGGATCGAGCATCCGCGATGGCGCTTACATCGCCCCCGGCGTCGTCTGCATGCCGCCGATGTTCGTCAACGCCGGCGCCTACGTCGATGAGGGCACAATGATCGACAGCCACGCCCTGGTGGGGTCTTGTGCACAAATTGGCAAACGTGTGCATCTTTCGGCCGCTGCTCAAATTGGCGGCGTGCTGGAACCCGCCGGCGCGATGCCGGTGATCATCGAAGACGACGTGATTGTCGGCGGCAACTGCGGAGTTTACGAAGGCACTATTGTCCGAGAGCGGGTCGTCCTGGCTTCGGGAGTGATCATCACCGGCTCAACTCCGGTTTTCGATCTGGTGCGCGACGAAGTGTATCGACGCACTGGCGATGCACCCCTCGAAATTCCCGCGCGTGCGGTCGTCGTTCCAGGCGCGCGAGCGGTATCAAGCGAAAGAGGCCTCGAGTGGGGCCTGTCACTCTACGCGCCGGTGATCGTCAAGTACCGGGACGAGAAAACTGATGCGGCGACGCAATTGGAGGAGGTGCTGCGTTGAGGTTGTCAGTGGGTACCGGTGCAGGTTTCGAACCCAATATTAGGGAGCACGAAAAAGTCGAACGTTCTTTAGCCGCGTTCAGGCGGCTTTCCCGCAGGGTTACTAGACCGGGCGTTTGACGCCCGGGTCAGAACGCACCAGAATCACAGAGCCCGTTTCAGCGGGCTTATGTCTGTGGGCTTTAGGCGTGATGCTAAAGCTATATATTCAAAGCACGCTGGAAGCGCGCTAAGGGTCAGCGGGCTGGGCTTACCCAGCGCTAAAAAGCGCTGGTCTACTAACCCTTCGGGAAAGCCGTCTGAAGACGGCTGCAGTCCAGGAGATCAACGAGGTTCGTTTTTCTTTGAGCGAATTCCAACCACCACCATTCCTGCGCGGGATCGAAAAAAGCATGATCCGGAAGATCTCGGATCGCGCGAAGCCGGGCAGCATCAGTCTCGGTTTGGGCGAGCCCGATCTGCCGACGCCGGAAGTAATTCGCCGCGCAGCCGTGCGCGTAATTCAGGAGGAGCAGAATGGGTACACGCTGCAAGCGGGCATACTCTCTCTGCGCGAACGCATCGCCGGAGACTATCCGCAGCTGAACCTGACTCCGGAGCAGGTGATCGTGACCGCCGGCTCGCAGGAATCGCTTTATCTTATCTTGAGGACGCTGGTCGAAGAGGGCGATGAAGTGCTGATGCCGAATCCCGGGTTCATCGCGTATCCGATGATTGCGCGAATGGTAGGCGCGCGCGCCGTGACTTATCAGCTGCCGGCGAAAGACGATTTCGGTTTTGATCTCGAAGATTTTAGAAGCCGGCTTTCGGCGCGAACCAAGGTTGTCATCTGCATCAGTCCTTCGAACCCGACGGGCCGTGCTTTGTCGAAGGATGATCTGCAAGGAATGGCGGAGGCGGTTTCGGCGAGCGGATCGAACGCGTTTATCGTCAGCGATGAGATTTATCGTGAGCTGTATTTCACCGCGGACCGGCCGGCGTCGATCTCGGAATTCTATCCGCGCACGATTATTGTCAGCGGACTCTCCAAATCGATGCGGATGACCGGATGGCGGCTTGGCTGGCTCGCCGGAGACGAAGCAGTTATGCGCGCGGCGCTGGTGTTGCACGGCTATGTCGTGACCTGCGCTTCAAGCATATCGCAAAAAACCGCGCTGGCAGCGTGGACGGACGAGGCGGCGGCGTCACGCGAAGAGTATCGCGCTAT
>WNFC01001983.1_pt1 | contig 21878 bp, 22 predicted proteins | sample 5400541 | NCBI WGS metagenome assembly WNFC01 (sample SAMN13153342, study PRJNA577476) | soil metagenome | isolation source: 120 cm saprolite under Douglas fir tree site 2 hole 2 replicate 1 | place: USA:California | collected 2015-04-18
TGCGGGCCGGCGGAGACGAGCATGCCGCTGAGCGGGCTGAAGAACTGGATCCGCGGGTCCTCCCCGGCGCCTGACGGCAGCGGTTCACTCCGCCAGGTCACCCCGAGATCCTGGCTGACCAGGAAATACGGTGCCCCGGACGCACGGTCGATGACCAGGAACCCGGTCCGGCCGGCGAACTGCGGACCGGATACCTCACACCCGTAGGTGCTGCAGGAGCTGGCCGCGACCGGCAGCACCTGCGAGGCCCAGGTGACGCCGCCGTCACGGCTGACCAGGAGCGCGTCCGACAGGAAGTTACAGGCACCGCTCAGGTAGCCAACGGACGCGGTAGCGAACGCGAGCCCCGCCTTATCGCAGGAGACGGGCAGGCCGTTGCTCCCGGTCCCGGCCTGCGGGGTCCCGGCGACGAGTGACCAGCGAAGTCCCGCGTCGCTGGTGCGGTACAGCTGGACGGGTTCCTGCCCCATCGAGCCGCCGTAGGCGATCAGGAGCCAGCCGCGTTCCGGTCCGGCGACGCTGAGGAAATCGGCGTAGCCGGAAACCTTCAGCGGCGCCGGCTCGGTCCAGGTCCGCCCGCCGTTGACCGTCGTGAACACCTCGGTAAGGTGCACCGGCGAGCTGTCCGTAGTCGCAGCGGTCACCGCCAGCCAGGCGCTCTGACCATCGAGTGCGTGCAGCACGACCGCCGCGCCGGGCGTCGCCAGCAGCGCGCGTGCCGCCGGCGGTGTGACGGAGGTCCAGGTGCGCGCGCCATCGGTAGTGCGAGCGGGCGCCAGATAACCGTCATCGGCTACGGCAGGACTCTGCGTCCAGCGCAGCGCCCAGCCGGTACTGGCCGAGGTCATCTGCAGCGAATCCAGCCAGATCGCGGCCGCGGCCTGCGACCCGGACGCTGCCGGCCGCCCGGATGGCGCTGACGACCCGGACGCTGCCGGCGGCTGGGCAGCTGACGGGCCGCGCGCGGGCAGGGTGCCGCAGCCAGCCACCAGCAAGACGGTGGCCAGCGGGACGGTGGCCAGCGCGTACACTGCCTTGTTCTGCCCCCAGAGTTTCACCATGCCTCACCCTCCAGGTGCACCCGCGGGCGCCAGGTAAGGCTTGCGCGCCCGCCTGAATGTTGAGACTGCCGACGGCATCAGCTGGTTGGGAATGATGAACGGCGAACTGCTGAGCCGTGCGGGTGCCTGCGAACCGGAGCCGGGCAGGATGAGGCCGCCAGGATCAGCACCGCGCCGCCGGCCTGCTGGCGCATCAGCCTGTCACGGAAGAGCAGCAGCCCGCCGGTCAGCGGGAGGACCGGATGCCCGCTTCAGGCGGCGGCGGTCACCGCGACCTGGCCGACCCGGTCGCCGCTAGGGAAGAAGACACGCCCGCCGGCGTCGGGCCCCAGCCAGCACGGCCGTTTCAAGACCATGATGTGAGTCCGAGGATGGTGAAGGGCCGGTCCATGGAGCGGCTGGCCCAGCGGGTGGCTTCGGTGGTGTCGTGCCGCCCGGCCAGGTGGAGGGCTCCGATGGCGAGGTTCCTGAGCGCGGCCATGGCCCGCGGCCCGGAGCGGGTGCGGACCTGGGACTGATCTTCACGATAGAGGGTGTCGCGCAGCCAGTGCAGGGACTCGATCGCCCATTGCCCGCGGACGAGCCCGGCCAGACAGCGGGGTCAGCGCGGGTGGCGTCCAGGCTGGTGACGCCGAGCGCGACGACGTCGGACAGGGGCGTGCCGTCTAGGGCGGTGACGTGCCGCTCGATCAGTGGCACTCTGCCCGCCAGATCATCCGCGAGCCGGGATATCAGCCGCGCATCCGGCACAGGGCGGCCACTGGCAATGGCACAATCGAGCATGGCGAGGCTCCGGCCGGCGAGGGTCTGTAGGAAGACACCTCGTATTACCGAGGCTTCGCCTCACTTCATGATCAGGTACACCGGACCGATACCAGATCACGACATCACATCACATCACGTCAGCCGGGAACAACCAGCGCAGGCTCCCAGAAGAATCTTGAAACGACCGTGCTACGAGGCCACGGCCGCGGTTACGGTGGCTCGTTTACGGTGGCGCGGTTACGGGCGCAGCACTCCGTCGAGGGTACTGGCGTACCAGGACGTGCTTTCGGGAATTTTCTCCACGTTCATCCCGGTCTGCGGCGCGTCGATGATGTAGCCGCCGCCAACGTACATGGCCACGTGGCCCTCGCCGTTGTAGACCAGTATGTCACCTGGCTGCATGGCGGAGACGGGGACGTGCGGCAGCCCGGCCCACTGCCCATAGCTGTCGCGCGGTATCTGCACGCCCGCGTACGCCCACGCGGCCTGGACCAGCCCGGAGCAGTCGAACCCCATATGGCACGGACCGGTGCCGCCGTACACGTAGGGGCAGCCGAGCTGGCTGTAGGCGAAGGCGACCGCCTTTCCCGCCTGGGTCGTGGTCGGACCGGTGTACTGCTGGGGCGCGGAAGTGCCGTTGGCGCCGATCGAGTTGCTGACCACCGTCTGCTGCTGCGGCACGGTCAAGCTGGCCAGCGTCGCCTTCTCGGTCGCGATGAGCTTGCCCAGGGAGTCCTTGTGGCCAGCGAGCTGGCTCTTGAGGGTCGCGATCCCGGCCTCGGTGCGCTGCATCTCCTGCTCGACGCCGGCCAGCTGGCTGGCGTCGGTGAGAAGCTGCCGCGTCTGGGCGTTCCGGGTGCCAGAGAGCTCCATCAGCAGCGAGCCTTGCTGCAGGACGACCGAGGGGTTACCCGAGGTAAGCAGGCCCGCGATCGATGTGGCCCCGGTGTCCTCGAACGCCGCGGCGGCGTTCTGCGCCACGCTGGCCTGGGCCGCCTAGAACTGAGCATTGGCGTGGTTCAGGTGCGCGCGAACCTGGGACAGCCTCGACTGCGCAGCGGAAAGCTGCTGGCTGGCCTGGTCGAGCTGCTGGCTGACCTTGTCGAACTGCGACGTGAGCTGGTTGATCCGGGCCTGCACCTGGTCAACGGTCGGTTGCGGAGCAGCCACGGCGCCAGAGGCGAAGACCGCAAGGCCGCCGACCGCAACTAGCCCAGTCGCGATCGCGACACCGCGGCGAATCCGGGACGTGCCGCCCGCTAGCCGCGTACCCACGTACCTACCACACTCCCAAGTCGTCCCATTTACCTGCGCGTTCGCCCTGGTCCTCGACCCTGGTTAACCGCCAGGCAACATTGGGGCCAGCGTAGTGAAGCGAAAAGGGCGATTCAACCGATTCCCCTAATTCCAACTACTCCATTACGATGCCGCGATTCACCCGCAGGAACGAGGTCGCTACGCTACCATCACGAGGCTTTCTTGTCAGGGATGACCCGTTGAATCCAGGCTCGCGCCCCAGCCAGAACGGTTGAGCCGGCCAGCGAGAGCCGAAGTGGAGGGACCATGCCCGCATCCGCGAGAACGCCGAGCGCCTTCACCTCCGCCTCGTCGAGATAGCCGGGCGCCTCCGCGGGGAAGCCTGCCGCCCTCCGCGGCTCAAGGGCGGTAACAACGCAATCCCGGCAGCCCGTGCCGCGCATCTCGCAACGGCCGCAATCAATCTCCACGACGCCTCCCATGCATTCCGTGAATGGACGGTCACACGTTAACGGGGCCCTCTGACATTTCCGCGGGTGCGCGTGTCGTGGGGCTGGTGGGACACACGCGGCAGTTAGGGCGCCGTGGCGGCTGCGACGAACGGGACATCAGGGTCTATCGGGGGCGTTCGCTTGGTCAGCAGCGGGCGGCAGACGGCCGCAGACGGTTGATCAGCAGCTGGCGACCAGCGGCCGTAGACGGCGCCGCTGCACCAGGCGCCCCAGCGCTCACAAGCCCCATGATCGTAGTAGTTACACCCGGAATCCGGGGGGTAACTACTCACGATGCTGGACTGCGCGCCAGCAGTCGCACCACACGTCACTTTGCTCACAACGGCCGTTATCGTGGGTGGTTACTGCCCGTATAGGGGGTGTAGCGGTCCACGATAACGGGAGGCGTTCCCCCTGATACGGAAACTGAGCCCGGCAGGGCGCGGCCCCTGGCCCGTGCTAAGAAACGGGGTTTCCTTTGCGAGACGTGGGGGGTGGACGCTGCAGGCGGGACGGGAGTGGTGGGTCGGCGTGGCGCCGGAAAATGTCAGTGGGCGGATTTACCTTGGTGAGCGTGATCAGTCCGGGCGTGACTACGCGGGGACCAAACGGATGCGGGGATGCGCCGCTCGCCCGGGGGGCGTTGGGCCGGGGAGCGCTGGGCCGGGGGGCGCTGGGTCCGCGGGAGCTAGTAGGCCCAGGTGGGCTGGTCGAGGCGGGGCATGCCGGGCGGGAACTCGACGGGCAGCGGCTAGGTGGGCACGCGCTGGACCGAGTGGGGCAGGCCGGGTGGGGGCCGGGCCAGGGGGAACTGGGCCGGGGGGAACTGGGTGAGGTGGAACTGAGCCAGCTGGAGTTCGCCGTGGTGGACCTGGAGACGACGGGGTGGTCGCCGGGGGCGGCGGCGATTACGGAGATCGGGGCGGTCCGGGTACGCGGCGGCCTGCGGCAGGGAGAGTTCGCCTCGCTAGTCAATCCGGACATGCCGGTTCCGCCGGGCATCGCGGACCTGACCGGGATCACCGACTGGATGCTGGCCGCGGCGCCGCGGCTCGCCGCGGTGCTGCCCGGGCTACTCGACTTCGCCCGGGGCTGTGTCCTGGTCGCCCACAACGCGCCGTTCGATCTCGGCTTCCTGGTCGCCGGGTGCGGCGACTGCGGGCTGACCTGGCCCGGCTTCACCGTCCTCGACACGGTCATGCTGGCCAGGCAGGTGATGGATCCGGACGAGGTGCCCGACTGCAAGCTGGGCACGCTGGCCGGGTTCTTCCGCGCGCGGACGGCGCCGAACCATCGCGCGCTGGCCGACGCGCGCGCCACCGCAGACGTGCTCGGCTGGCTGATCCGCCGGCTGGCGCACCGCGGCATACGCACCCTGAACCAGCTCAGCGCCTGGCCGGACGTAGTAGCGTAAGCGCCAGCCCGACAAGCTGAGCCCGGCAAGCTGGCCCGGCAAAGCTGGCCCGGCAAGCTGGCCCGGCAAAGCTGGCCCAACAAGCTGGCACAGACAATCTGGGAGGCATCAGGTGGTCACCGCGATCGTTCTGGTGAGGGCAGAGATCCAGCGCATTCCCGAGGTCGCGGAGATGATCGCCAAGATCCCCGAGGTCAGCGAGGTGTACTCGGTCACCGGCGAGTTCGACATGGTGGCGATGGTCCGGGTCCGCGCGCACGAGGAGCTCGCCGACGTCATACCCGGCCGGATGAACAAGGTGCCCGGCGTGACGCACACCGAGACCCACATCGCCTTCCGCACCTACAGCAGGCACGACCTGGAGGCCGCCTTCTCCCTCGGCCTGGGCGCCGACCTCTGAGGCAAGCCAGAGCGAAGCTAGCGGGTCGGCAGGGCCGGCACCAGGCGGCGGCTGACCTCGATCCAGCGGTCGAGCAGGGCGCTGGCGGCGCCGGAGTCCACGGCTTCGGCGGCGCGGGCGTAACCGTCGGCCAGCGCGGGGGTGACCGCGTCCGGACCGGGCACGCCGGCCGTCGCGGCCAGCGCGGCGGCCGCGTTCAGCAGCACGATGTCGCGCACCGGGCCGTGCTCGCCGGCCAGCACCGCGCGGGCCACGGCCGCGTTGTGCTTGGCGTCGCCGCCCCGCAGGTCGGCCACCGAGGCCTGGGGCAGGCCGAGCGAGGACGGGGAGAACTCCGTCTGGGCCACCTCGCCATCGTGCACGACCCACACGGTGGACGGCGCGGTCGTGGTCAACTCGTCGAGCCCGTCGGTGCCGCGGAACACCAGGGCCGAGCAGCCGCGCCCGGCCAGCACGCCAGCGATGATCTCGCCCATCCGCGGGTCGAACACCCCGACCGCCTGCGCCGAGGGCCGGGCCGGGTTGGCCACCGGCCCGAGGAAGTTGAACACGGTCGGCACGCCGAGCTCGCTGCGGGTCGGGCCCGCGTACCGCAGCGCCGGGTGGTAGAGCGGCGCGAACAGGAAGGCCACGCCCACCTCGGCAGCCAGTTCGGCGGTCGCCGCCGGCGGCAGGTCGATCACCACGCCGAGCGCCTCGAGCACGTCGGCCGCCCCGCACGCGGACGACGCCGCCCGGTTGCCGTGCTTGATCATCCGCGCGCCCGCGGCCGCCGCCACGATCGTGCCCATCGTCGACACGTTGACCGTGCGCGCCCCGTCTCCCCCCGTCCCGACCAGGTCGGTCAGCTGACCGGGCAGGTGAATGGGCGTCGCGTGCGAGAGCATCGACCGGGCCAGCCCGGTCATCTCCGCCACCGACGTGCCCTTGATCCGCAGCGCGACCCCGAAGCCCGCGATCTGGGACGGCGTCGCCGCGCCTTCCATGATCTCGTTCATGGCCCACTCGCTCTCATCGGCGGTGAGCGAATCGCCGCGGATGAGGGCGGCCAGTAGCGCGGGCCAGGTGGTTCGGGCATCCATGGCAGACCCCCAGGGGACGGAAGTGAAACCAAGCTGGTTCGGGATGAGGAAGAAGGAATCGGGATGAGAAGGAGGGAAACCCAGCTCGTTCGGGATGAGTAAGGAAGGAGGGAAACCTAGCTCGTTCGGGATAAAAAATACTGTGCGGCGGGTCAGCTGCTTACGGCGGGACGCTCGCGCATCAGCCCGGCCAGTTCGTGCGCCAGCGCGATCGGGTCGATGGGGTGGCTGACCACGGCGTCGGCCCGCGACCAGGTGGCGAGCCAGCCGTCGTCGGGCCGGCCGATGATCAGCAGCACCGGCGGGCAGTTGTAGATCTCGTCCTTGGCCTGGCGGCACACGCCCATCCCGCCGGCCGGCTGGGCCTCCCCGTCGAGCACCATCACGTCCGCGCCGCCTGCGTCGAGCAGCCGGAACAGCGCAGCCTGCGTGGCTACCTCGATAATCTCGGCGTCCGGCACGTCCATCGCGGGACGACGCCCGATGGCGAGCCTGACCTGGGCCCGGACATCAGCGTCGTGGCTGTACACAACGACCTTCATGACACTGCATGGTACCGATCCCGTCACCAACGCGGGGGGTCGCGTAGCGATCGCCTACAGGTTGTCGTAATAATTGCTTCGTGGCGACAGCAACCGTGGAGACGGCCCCCCGCACGCCGGCCAGCAGACCCAACCTGGTCAGCGTGGGCACCATTGTCTGGCTGTCCTCCGAGCTGATGTTTTTCGCGGCCTTGTTCGCGATGTACTTCACCATCAGGTCGGTGGACAAGGGCGCGGGATTGCCCTGGCCGGGCGCGCACCTGAACATCGCGCTGGGCTCGGTGAATACCACCGTGCTGCTGCTGTCCAGCGTCACCTGCCAGATGGGCGTGTTCGCGGTCGAGCGCGGCCAGATCAAGCGCACCAGGTCGCTCCTGCACCCGATGAGCTGGGGCCTGCGCGAGTGGTACGTGCTGTCCTTCCTGATGGGCCTCTACTTCGTCCTCGGGCAGGGCTACGAGTACCTGGACCTGATCAGGCACGAGGGCCTCACGCTGTCGTCAAGCGCGTACGGCTCGGTGTTCTACATACCCACCGGGTTCCACGGACTGCACGTCGTCGGCGGCCTCATCGCCTTTATCTTCCTTCTCGGCCGAACCTACGCCGCCAGGCGCTTCACCCATGAACAGCAGGTCAGCGCGATCGTCGTGTCGTACTACTGGCACTTCGTGGACGTCGTCTGGATCGGCCTGTTCACCACCATCTACCTCATCCACTAGTCAGGGGACAGCGAGTGGGCTGGATCAACGCCAGGCGCAGGCGCCCGGTCACCGGCTACGCGGCACTGCTGCTCGGGCTCGTCGTTGTCGCGCTGCTTTACGGATCGCTCACCCGCATGGGGGGCACCGCGCAGGCGTCCGCGCCGGCCGCGTCGCAGCAGGACATCGCGAACGGCAAGGCCCTGTTCGAAGCGAACTGCTCAAGCTGCCACGGCCTTCAGGCGCAGGGCACCAGCCAGGCGCCGGGCCTGATCGGCGCCGGCGCGGCCGCAGTCGACTTCCAGATGTCCACCGGCCGCATGCCGGCCAAGGAGGTCGGCGCGGAGAACGGCCGCGGCCCGGTAAAGTTCACCCAGCAGCAGATTTACCAGATCGCCGACTACATCGCCTCCCTCGGCGGCGGGCCCGCGATTCCCGATGCCCAGCAGGTGTCTACCTCGGGAGCGAACACCGGTCTCGGGTCACAGCTGTTCCAGGCCAACTGCGCCCAGTGCCACGGCTTCGCCGGGGCGGGCGGCGCGCTCACCTACGGCAAGTACGCACCGCCACTGACCGCGGCGACCCCGACGCAGATCTACGAGGCCATGGTGACCGGGCCCGAGGCGATGCCGGTGTTCTCCGACGGCGCACTCAGCCCGTCGGCCAAGCGCGACATCGTCGCCTATGTCGTGGCCACCCGGGTCGAGCCCAACCCGGGCGGCTTCTCGCTCGGCCGGACCGGGCCCGTCACCGAGGGCCTGGTGATCTGGCTCGGCGGCCTGGGCTTCCTGGTGCTCATCGCGATGTGGATTACCGCCAAGCGGCGTAGTCCAAGACCGACGGGGACGGAGTAGTAGCAGTCATGAGCGACATGGAAGAGACCGAGGGCTCCGTAGGCGCGGAGGGCACGGCTGCGCGGCGCCGCCGGGTGATCGGCACTCCCCCGCCCGCGCCGTCCCTGCTCGGCGACGGCGACGGTGACGCGGCCGCGGCCGGTGCCGGGGTCGGGGTGGCCGTCGCGGAGCACACCGGGGAGAGGCCGCCGCCCGACCCCGACCCCAAGCACACCGATCGGGTCGAAAAGATCGTCGCGGCGTGCTTCACCCTCGCCTTCATCGCCGGCTGCGGCTTCATCGCCGCCTACATCGGCCTCGGCGTGCACACGGTCGACAAGACCCTCCGCTCCAACCTGGCCCTGGGCTTCTCGCTTTCCGTCACGTTGCTCGCCCTCGCGCTGGGAGCGCTGCTGTGGGTCCGGCACCTGATGCCGGACGTCGAGGTGGTCGAGGAGCGGCACGACCTGCGTTCTGACCCGAAGGACCGGCAGGAGTTCGAGGGGTACTTCAAAGAGGGCACGGCGAACAGCCAGTTCGTCAAGCGGCCGCTGGTGCGGCGCACCCTGATGCTCGGCACGCTGCCGCTGCTCGCCGCCCCGGTCGTGCTGCTCCGGGACATGGGCCCGCTGCCCGGCACCAGCCTGCGGCACACGGTGTGGAGCCCGGGCCGGCGATTGCTCGTCGGCGAAACCAACCAGCCGCTCACCCCGGCCGAGTTCAGCACGCCCGGCGACATGATCACGATCGTGCCCGACGGCTATCAGGACGATCTGGACGCGCTGACCAAGGCGACCGTGATCCTGATCAAGTTCCGGCCCGGTGAGCTGGACATTCCCACCACGACGAACGGCGGTACGCTGGTGGGCACGATGAACTGGACGGTCGACAACATCGTCGCCTACTCCAAGATCTGCCCGCACGTGGGCTGCCCGGTGGCGCTGTACGAGCAGACCACGCACCACATCCTGTGCCCCTGCCACCAGTCCACCTTCGACGCCTCGCACGGCGCCAACGTGATCTTCGGCCCGGCGGCGCGGCCGCTGCCGCAACTGCCGCTGACCGTTGACGCGCAGGGTTACCTGGTGGCCAAGAGCGACTTCACCCAGCCCGTCGGCCCGAGTTTCTGGGAGCGCGGATGAGCACCGACGACTTTGACGTTCCCGCTCCGCTGACCGGCCTCGGCGGGTGGCTTGACGACCGGTTCCACGGGGCGCGCGGTTTCCGCGTGCTGATGCGGAAGGTGTTTCCTGACCACTGGTCGTTCATGCTCGGCGAGATCGCGCTGTGGTCGTTCGTCATCCTGCTGCTGACCGGAACCTTCCTCTCGCTGTTCTTCATCCCGTCCACGAACGAGGTCGTCTACCACGGCTCGTACGTCAAGCTGAACGGCATCCGGGTGAGTGAGGCGTACCAGTCGACGTTGAACATCAGCTTCGACGTGCGCGCCGGGCTACTCATGCGGCAGATCCACCACTGGGCCGCCGACCTGTTCATGGCCGCGCTCACCATTCACATGCTGCGGGTGTTCTTCACCGGCGCCTATCGCAAGCCCCGCGAGGTCAACTGGCTGATCGGGATCGTGCTGTTCTCGCTGGGGCTGATCGAGGGGCTGTTCGGCTACTCGCTGCCCGACGACCAGCTGTCCGGCGCCGGCCTGCGGATCTTCGAGGGCGTCCTGCAGGGCATCCCGATCGTCGGCACCTACCTGGCGTTCTTCCTGTTCGGCGGCGGGTTCCCCGGTAACATCATCGTGCCGCGGATGTACATCATCCACGTGCTGCTGATCCCCGGCATCCTGCTGGCGCTGATCACCGCCCACCTGTTCATCATGTTCCACCAGAAGCACACCCAGATGCCGGCCAAGGGGAACACCGAGCAGAACGTGACCGGCCAGCCGTTCTTCCCGTACTTCGTGGCCAAGGGCGGGGCGTGGTTCTTCTTCATCTTCGCGGCGCTGGCGCTGCTCGCCACCTTCGCCCAGATCAACCCGATCTGGCTGTACGGGCCGTACAATCCGGTGCAGATCTCGTCCGCGTCGCAGCCCGACTTCTACATGGGCATCCTGGAGGGCTCGCTGCGGATGATGCCTGCCTGGGAGATCAACTTCCTCGGGTACACGCTCTCGCTGAGCGTGCTCATCCCGTTCGCGCTACCGCTAGGCATAATCCTCGGCGGCGCGGCGTTCTGGCCGTTCTTCGAGCAATGGGCCACCGGAGACAAGTCGTACCACAACATCAACGACCGGCCGCGGAACGCTCCCGTGCGCACCGGCATCGGCATGGCCGCCGTGGTGTTCTACGGGGTCCTGTGGGCCGAGGGCGCCAACGACGTCATCGCCGACTTCCTGCAGGTCCCGCTGTACACGATCACCTGGATCTCGCGGGTGCTGGTCTTCGTGGGACCGGTGCTCGCGTTCGTCATCACGCGGCGTATCTGCCTGGCCTTGCAGCGTAAGGACAAGGAGATGTTGCTGCACGGCTACGAGACGGGCATCATCCGGCAGCTGCCGAACGGCGAGTTCATCGAGGTGCACAAACCGGTGCCAGAAGAGGTCCGGGCGGTGCTCGAGGCCAAGAAGGTGCCCGCGCTGATGCCTCCGCCTGGCTCCGAGGACGCGAACGGCGTGCCCGCTCCGACCTCGCGCGGCGTGCTCGGCAAGGCCCGGGCGGCCGCCAACCGCGCCTTCGCCGAGACCATCGTGATCGAGGCCGACGGGCACGGCAACGGTCATCACGGGAACGGGCACGGCGCCGAGGTGGCCGGCGAGGAGCACGAGCCGGTCGGCGCGCCGGGCTCTTCCGCCCAGCTTCCCCGCGGGGATTCCGCCGAAGAGGACTCCTAGCCGTTAAGAGCGGACCCGGGTGACCCGCCGCAGCCAGCCCTTAAGAACGGACCCGGGTGACCCGCCGCAGCCGCGCCACGACTGCGCGCAGGTCACCGTCGTCCAGGAGATAGGCGATCAGGCCGAACGCCAGGGCCGCGACGACTGCCGCCACAAGGGCCACTCCGGCGGCCAGCGGCTTGTGGCTCACGGGCAGCGCCAGGCTGACGGCCACGCCAGCCGCGGCGCCCACGGCTCCGGCGGCCAGTCCGGCCAGCGCCGCACGGGCCGTTCCCCGCACGGCCTCCGGTCCGCGGATCCGCCGGGTAGCGATCACCAGCGGGATGGCCACCACGGTCTGGCCGATGGTGCTGCCCAGGGCGAGTGCGGCCACCACCAGGTGGGCCGGCGCGACCACGGCCAGCACCGCGTCGGCCGCTATCACGACGAGCCAGCTTCCGGCCACCGCCGCGGCCGCGACCTTGAGCCGCCCGATGGCCAGCATCGCCCGCGACAGGTTCGCGATCACGCCGAATCCCGCCAGGCCGGGAGCGAGCAGGGCGAACCCCGCGATCAGCTCCGGTACCTGATCTGGCTGCCTGGCCAGCACATGGGCGGCGGGAACGGCGATGGCCGCGGTGATGGCCGTCCCGAGCCAGGACACCAGCAAGACCGCCCGCGTCGAACCGGCGCAGGTCCGGTCGAACACCGACCCGTCGCGGGCGGACAGGACAGGGAACGCGCTGATCGCGATGGACAGGGCCAGCACGCCGTTCACCGAGTTGAACACCTGCCAGGCGTAGTTCAGCAGGACGACCGAACCGGTCGTGCCGCGTCCGTTGGCCAGCACCAGGGCCACTACGATGGACAGGTCGTAGGCGATAATCTCGATGACTCCGACGATGGCCAGGCCGCCGGCCCGGCGGGCCACCCCAGCGGGGAACCGCAGCGTGGGCCGGAACGTCAGGTGCAGCCGCCAGGTCGGCCACACGGCCACCAGCAGCAGGGCGGCGACGCCCATCGTGGTCCCCACCGACAGGACAAGCTCGGCCGCCAGCGGCAGCCTGGCCAGCGGCAGCCCCTTGTCCAGGGGCGCGAAGGCGAGATACGCGGCGATGACCACCAGGCTGGAGATGGCCGGCCCCAGGGCCGGCCCGGCGAACCGGCGGTACGCCTGCAGCAATCCGTACAGGACGACCGAGAGCCCGGACAGGATGATCTGAGGGGCGAACACCTCCAGCATCAGGGTGGTGGTGGCGACCACGTCGGCCCGGACGCAGTGCGCGTGCGCGTTCGCCGGATTGAGCAGGATCGCGAGCGGCCCCGCAGCCGCCGCGACGAGAAGGGTCAGCGGTACCAAGATGATAACGGACCAGGTGAGCAGCGCTGAGGTGATCTGGCTGACCCTCGCCCGCTCCTCCGGGTCCGATCCCGCCCGTTCGGCCGAGCGGGCCAGGACCGGGACCATCGCGCTGGTCAGCGCGCCACCGAGGATCAGCTCATAGATCAGGTTGGGTATCTGATTCGCTGTGACATACGCCGTGCCCAGGCAACTCGCGCCGATACGCTGCGAGAACACCAGCGTGCGGGCGAGCCCGAGCAGCCGGGACAGGACCGTGAGGCCGGCGATCAGCGCGGCGCCGCGGGCGATGCCCGCGGCGCCGCGCGCCAGATCCGAGTCCGCGGACATGTAAGCAAGACGCGCGGCCGGGCCGACGGGAGTACCCGTTCGCCCCTTTCGCGCGGTCAGGCGGGCTCGCGCTCCGCGCGGTCAGGCGGGCTCGCCCTTGAGGGTGAAGGACGACAGCAGGTTCACGGCCAGGGCCAGGGCGACGGCCGTGACGATGGCGCCCATGATGACAGCCGTCAGCACGCCCAGGCCCGCTTCCAGCACCGGGTCGTTCACGAACCCGTTGGCGATGCCGAGGCCGTAATGGCTCACCGACAGCAGCCTGACCCCGCTGACGAAGTTGGACAGCAGCACCTCCCAGACCAGCACGTACAGCAGGCCGACCGCGATGGCGCGGGTGGTCGCCACCGAGACCATGACGAAGACCGCGTTGTAGATCACCGAACACGCCAGCGCCCCGACGAACAGGCCGATGGCGAGCTTGCTCGAGCTGACGGTGACCAGGCCGGTGAAGGTGCCGCCCCCGGGGCTTCCTGGGGCGGTGCTCGCCGGGGCCGGAGCGCTGCCTCCGCCCGCGATCAGGGCGGCGATGAGCTCGGGGATCGCGGCGAAGACCATGGTCAGCCCGGTCGCGACGACGAACTTGGTCACCACGACCGAGGACCGGCGCACTGGCGTGGCCAGCAGGTGGATGATGCTGCCGTCGTCGATCTCGGCCCCGAGCACGCTAGTGCCGATGATCAGCGCGGTCAGCGGCAGCAGCACCGAGAACCCGAACGTGCCGAGGACGTGCGACGGCCAGGGCCGCATCGGCGGGCGGGTGGCCTTGAGCGCGACCGTGAACAAGATCAGGATCACCGCGGGGAGCGCGAACAGCAGCGCTCGCTTGCGGCTGAGGGTCGCGCGCATGGTGATCCACGCGACCGTCGGGTTGAACAAGGCAGACATGGGATTCGCTGCTCCTTAGCTGGAGACTAGGTAGGCGAAGACGCTTTCCAGGGACTCGTCGGTGGGCAGCACTTCGCGCAGCCGGATGCCGTGATCGCGGGCCAGCACGGCGATGTCCCGGCAGAACGCGCCGTAGTCCGACGTGCGCACCTGCAGGCCGTTGCGGGTCAGTTCCACCGCCGTCACGGCGGGCCGCCCGATCAGGCTGCTGCCGAGCAGGCGGTCGTCGGAGGAACGCACCGTGAACACGTGCGGCCTGCTCGTCATCAGCCGCCGGATCGCGCGGAAGTCGCCGGAGGCAGCCAGCCGGCCGGCCACCACGACCTGGATGGTGCCGGACAGCCGCTCGACCTCTTCCAGGATGTGCGAGCTGAACAGGATCGTCCGGCCCTCGCTGCCGAGCTTGTCGAGCAGGTCCATCATGTGCAGCCGCTGGCGCGGGTCCATCCCGTTGAACGGCTCGTCGAGCAGCAGGATCTCTGGATCGTGCACGAGCGCCGCGGCCACCTTAATCCGCTGGCGCATGCCCTTGGAGTAGGTGGCGATCTTGCGGTCGGCCGCGTCGGCCATGTCCAGCATGGCGATCGCCCGGGCCGCCGCCGCGCCCGGGTCCGGGAGCTCGTGCAGCTTCGCGGTCGACGTGACGAACTGCTCGCCGGTCAGGAACGCGTACACCGAGTCCCGTTCGGGCACCAGGCCGACCTGGCGGTAGATGGCCGGGTTGCGCCAGCTGGACCCCGTGGCCCCAGCGGCCCCGGCAGCCCTGGCAGCCCCGGTGGTTCCGATGGTGAGCTCGCCGCGCGACGGCGGCAGGAAGCCGGCGATCATGTGCATGATCGTCGACTTGCCCGCGCCGTTCGGCCCGAGCAGGCCGGTCACCCCGGGCTCGATGGACATGGTGACGTCGTTGACCGCCACTACGTTGCCGTACCAGCGCGATACGTTGCGCAGCTCGATGGTCACGACTGGCTCACCTTCCGGTACCTCGCGGCCAGGCCCCCGAGGCAGGCCGCGAGCAGGACCACCGCCACGACCCCGTAGAGCGGGCCGTACCGGCCTGGATCAGCGACGAGCCCTACCTGCGGATTGCCGCCGAGCCAGACGCGCACCCCGTCCAGGAGGGTGAACGGGCTGAAGAGCCCGGCGACCCGCGCCCCCGTGGACGTGGCCCCCTGCCCTCCTTCGGCCTGGATCAGCAGCAGGGACAGGAAGAACGTGAGGACACAGGAGATCGCCACGATCCCGGTCGAGTACGCGCGCCGCCCGGTGAGGGACGCGAGGACCAGGCCGATCGCCGCCATCAGCACGGCCCACATCAGGCCGACGCCGAGTCCGGGGATCAGCGCCCTGGTCTCGTCCCAGACGGCCCGGCCGCCCTTGGCCGACGCGATCGTGCCCACGTACAGGATGAGCAGCGGTATCTCGATCAGGATAAGCAGCGCCGCGGTGAGCGCGAGGTACTTGGCCAGCGGGTAATCGCCGCGCCGCAGCGGCCGGCAGAAGTACAGCGGCAGGACGCGGCTGCGCAGGTCCCTGGAGACCAGTTCGGGCGCCTGGGCGGCGATGAAGATCGTGACCAGGGCGACCCGCAGGTTCGGCACGTAGACGTCGTAGCCGAACAGCCTGGCGTTGCCGCGGGCCACCGCGAACGCGTTCACGAACCCGGGCAGGCACATCGCGATGAACGCGAGCACCGGGATGATCTTCCCCTTCACGCCCCGGCCGATGCCGAACGCGGAGCGGAAGCTATGCCAGGTCAGGGCCCTGATGATCTGCGTACGGCCCAGCCGGGGGCCGTCGTAGCCGCGATAGCCGAGATCATGAATGACCCCGGTGGCCTGGTTAGCCATGCCGCACCACCTCCTCGTCGCGGAACAGCTCTTCCACCTGGTGCCGCCGTTGCTCCAGCCGGCACAGCGGCAGGGCGAGAGCCGCCACGCAGTCGCGCACGACGTCGTAGGTGTCGTCGCCGCCGAGCGGCACCAGCAGGGTCCTGGCCTGGGCAGTGCCGCCCTGGGCGGTGCTGGCCTGAAGGGTGGCGGCCAGGCCGCGGGCGGCTAGTTCGGCCTGCAGCTGGGCGGGTCCTTCCTCGACCTCCACCGCCAGGACCTGACTCGCCTGGGTGAAGCTGGTGATCGAATCGGCGCGCAGCAGCCGTCCGCTGTCGATCGCGACCAGGTGGTCGCAGATCCGCTCGATCTCGCCGAGCAGGTGGGAGGCGACCACAATCGAGATGCCGAACTCCGCCCCGATCCTGGCGATCAGCTCCAGCATGGCGGTGCGCCCGGCCGGGTCGAGCCCGTTGGTCGGCTCGTCGAGCAGCAGCAACTGGGGGGCGCCGACCAGCGCCTGCGCCAGCTTCACCCGCTGCTTCATGCCAGTGGAGTACGTGCCGATCAGCCGGTACCGCTCCTCGTGCAGGCCGACGTGCCGCAGCGACTCCGCCGCCCGCTCCTTCGCCACCGTCGCGGGCAGGCCGGACATCCGGCCCAGGTGGGTGACGAGTTCGGTGGCGGTGACGTCCGGCGGCAGGCAGTCGTGTTCCGGCATGTATCCGAGCAGGATCCTGATCTTCTCGCCGCTGGTCTCGCAGTCATGGCCGAGCACCTTGGCCTGGCCCTTGGTCGGCGGGATCAGGCCGAGCAGGATCTTGATCAAAGTTGACTTCCCCGCGCCGTTGGCGCCGATGAGCCCGGTGACGCCGGGCGCGACCTCGACGGTAAGCCCGTCCAGTGCGGTCACGTTGCCCGGGTATACCTTGGTCAGCGCCCTGGTGTCGATGACGGCCTGGGCTTGGGTAGATGGCATGGTGTTACCGTGCCAGCGAGCGGGCCGGTACGTCATCACCCGGCAGGGTGAAGTTACGGACCGCCCCGCGACCGGCAACGGGCTTCGGCACACCGCCGCGGAGTACGCCTGCAGGATGACGCCCCGGCCGGTTATCGCGATTACGGTAGGTATGTGCGCACCACCTCGGACGCTGCGGCCGCACGGCAGCGGCCGCCGCTGACCAAGCGGCTCATGCCCCGTCACTGGGCCGCGCTCGATTATGCCGTCGCCGCGCTGGTCGGAGTGATCCTCTTCGCCGCCATCAGGCACAGCGTCAGCCGGGCCGTCGAATTCTCCTATGGCGGCGGCGTTCTTGGCTACCATCCGCTGCCGCTGACCTGGCCGCTGGCCATGCTGCTTATCGTAGCGGCGGCCATCGCGGTGGCCCTGCGCCGCCGCCGCCCGGTGCTCATGCTCGGCGTGCTGCTGGCCGGCTCCCTGCTCGTGACCACGCTGACCGGCCCCGACAGCAGCACCCTGACCTACTTCATTCCGGTCGCCTACGTGCTCTACCTGGTCGCGGCCACCTATGAGCGCAAGCGGGCCGCGGTGCGGGTGCTAGCCGCCGTGTTCGCCACCCTGCTGGCCGACGCCGTGCTGATGGAAGCGACCGGGGGCGGGTTCTTCCCGCCGGGCGGCCTGATCTCGGTCGGGCTGTGCGTGATCATCGCCTGGTCGGCCGGCTACACCGTGCGGCAGCGGCGCAGGTACGCGGTCAGGCTGCAGGATGAGGCGGCGAGCAAGGCGGTCGCAGAGGAACGCCTGCGCATCGCCAGGGAACTGCACGACGTGGTGGCGCACAGCATGAGCGTCATCGCGGTCCAGGCGGGCTACGGCCAGTACGTGATCGACACCCAGCCGGCTGACGCCCGCAGTGCGCTGGGGGCCATCCAGGCGACCAGCCGGGAGGCGCTCGACGAGATGCGCCGGATGCTTGGCGCGCTGCGCCAGGCGGACGAGGGGGACCGGGGTCACGGTGCCCCGCTGGCGGCCGGCGGGTCGGCGGAGCCCCAGGATTCCGCGGTCGGTGCGTCTGCGCCGCTGTTTCCCGCGCCCGGGCTGGCCGACCTGGACCGGCTGCTCTCGCGGACCGCGAGCGCGGGCGTCCGGGTGGACATTACCCGCCGCGGGCAGCCCCGGGACCTGCCCGCGAGCATCGACCTTTCCGCCTACCGGATCGTGCAGGAAGCGCTCACCAACGTGGTCAAGCACGCGCGCACGAGTTCGTGCCAGGTGCTGATCGGCTACGGGCACGACCATCTGACCCTCGAGGTCACCGACAACGGCGCAGGACTGCCCGAGATGGCGGGGGCCGGGCTACCGCAGCACGGGAGCGCCGTACACCACGGGAACGGCGTGCTCGTCGGCAGCGCGGCCCACCATGGCGAGACCGTCCTGAGCGGCGGGCCCGTTGCCGACTTCGGGGCTATAGTGCACCGAGCGGGCGCGGCGCCAATCGGGGATGTCTCCGGGGGCACCGGCGATGCCCTCGGCGGGAGCGGCTTCGGCGGAGGGCATGGGATTATCGGCATGCGCGAGCGGGTGACCCTGCTCGGCGGCGAGTTCAGTGCGGGACCGCGGCCTGGGTACGGATTCCAGGTGATCGCGCACATCCCGCTGCTCCAGGGTGTCGCCTGATGACACCGGGCTCGCCGGCACCAGGCGTGACGGCCGGGGTCCTGCGGGTGGTGGTCGCCGACGACCAGGCCCTGGTGCGGGTCGGCTTCTGCGGGATCATCGCCGCCACGCCGGGATTCACCGTGGTCGGCGAGGCGGGTAACGGCGTGGAGGCGGTCGAGGCCGCCCGGCAGACCAGGCCGGATGTCATCCTGATGGACGTGCGCATGCCGGTCATGGATGGCATCGAGGCGACCAGGCAGATCACCCAGAGCACTGACGTGCGGGCGCTCATCCTGACCACCTTCGACCTGGACGAGTACGTCTTCGCCGCGCTGCGCGCCGGGGCCAGCGGGTTCCTGCTCAAGGACACGCTGCCTGCCGACCTGCTCAACGCGATCCGGGTGGTGGCCGCCGGGGACGCGCTGCTGGCCCCGAGCGTCACCCGCCGCCTCATCGGCGAGTTCGCCCGCACCCCGGCCGCCCTCGGGCCGCCCGCCCAGGACGCGAATGGAGCCTGCGACACCGGAGCCGCCATGGGCGGAGTCGCCGCAGCGGCCGGAGCCGGCACCGGCCTGGGGGCTCGCCGCACCCCGTGCTCCCCCGATCAGCTCATGCGGGTGCTCACTGACCGGGAGCTTGAGGTGCTCACGATGGTCGCCCGCGGCATGTCCAACGCGGAAATCGCCGAACAGCTGACGATCAGCCCGGCCACGGCCAAGACCCACGTGGCGCACCTGCTGACCAAACTGAACGCCCGCGACCGGATCCAGTTGGTCATCATCGCCTACCAGTCCGGCCTGGTCACGGCGACCCAGTGATCCTCGCACGACACTAGAGCGCCGGTCAGGTAGCAGCCCGCCTGCTCGGCATCACAGCGATCAAGGGCCCGCCACGTCACATAGACCTGCCGGAAGCCGCGCGCGGCGCCTACCTGGGCCGGCCAGACCGGACGCGACTCCGGACCCCGCGTCGCCGAACTCGCCGCCGTCTCGGCCGGCGAACTGCTCCACACCGCCGCGGGCCGACTCGAACGCCACGGCCACACCGAACGGGAAGTGGTGACCGCAGCCGCCGGCGCCGACCTGCTCATCGTCGCCAGGGTGGCGACTGGTCCCGCCTGGACCCCAAGAGCCTCGGCAAGACCACACGCTTCGTCGTCGACTATGCCCCTGCCCGGTCCGCTAGTCTGGCCGGGTTCGGGGGAGCACGCCCATTCGGCTGCCGCTGACTCCCCATAGGCCAGGCCACAGGGCCGGCCTCGGCGCGGCGCCGCGTGTGCGCCGGCGCTGGATCGGAGGCGCGGGCGTCGCCTGCCGCCGGGACGGGCCGGTCACCAGCCGTCAGGCGGTGAGTCCCGCAGCCCGCAAGTTCGGGACCTTCGTCCCTGGCCCGCCGCGCTCCCCGCTCGCCATCATGGACTGTCTGAGCGCTGGGCCCTGTGGCCTGCGGAAACGTACTAGGCCATGGTGAGGGCTTGTGGCGGGAGACGAACAGATCCGGGCGCAGCTCATGCGATCCCGGCAGACCCTGGAACTCACCGGAGCCGAGTCCTGGCAGCTATTGGGAAGCGTGTCGCTGGGCCGGATCGTGTTCACCCAGCACGCGGTCGTCTGCTACAAGCCGACGAGCTAGACCCGGTCCGGCACACCGGATGGAGCGTGATCGCGACCGGGATGGCCCGGCTGGTCCGCGAACCCGCCGCGATCACCCGTTACGAGCAACTGCTGGAGCCGTGGGTAGCCGGCCAGATGGACTACGTCATGGCCATCAAACCGCAGATCATCACCGGGATCCGCCTGGTCGGGTGGTGCCGCTGACAATCTCATACCCTTCGGAACCGCCCTCAGCCACCCGCCCCTCGTGCGCGGCTGTTCCCCGGCCCGGAGGCGGAAGGGTGTGCGACGATGCCCGCAGTGGCGGAACCACAGCTGTGCCGTCATCTTGAGGACCGTCTCGCCGACGACCGAGAACCGGAAAGTGGCCCGGCTCGATGAGCCCGGCATGGACGCCGGCTTGTCCGGCGGATGCGGCGTACCGGCCGCATGATGGCCGTGTGCGACCGAGTAGCCGGCGCGGCCCGCGCGGCGCCAGCACGGCCGAGCTGGACCGCCGTGTTCACCCAGATGATCCACAAGACGGTGCCAGAAACCTTCGCGCCGCCGGGACCAGGTGGCCGGTCCTGAGCAAAGCCCGCAGCCAGTATCCAGATCAGCCCGAGGAGGCCCGCAGGTCGTCCAACAGCTCAGCCTGGCCCGACAGCACCCCCGTGAGGATAAGCCGCGCCACCGCCAGTAGCTCGGCCACGTGCGGGCTGGTCAGCGAATAATGCACGCTGGAGCCTTCCTTGCGGTAAGTGACCAGGTTCGCGCGGCGCAGCACCGCAAGCTGCTGCGACAGGTGCGCGGGCTCGATACCCACCTCCGGGAGCATCTCGGCCACCGCGTACTCTCGCTCGCTGAGCAGCTCCAGCACCCGTATCCGGGCCGGGTGGCCCAGCGTCTTGAAGAACTCCGCCTTAAGCTGGTACAGCGGCGTACTCATCCAGCCTCCCTGCCCCGGCGCCAGCGCTCCCGGCACCGCCTGCTGCGCCTCCCCCGGATCCTGATATAGGACTCAGCAATTGATAATGTTAGCAATTAACAATAAGCTAGAATAGAGGACGCGCCGGAACGGGCGGGATCGCGGCGTGGGGCCGGACCCCGCGTGCATGAGACGCCACGGGATCGTTCGCCCGGGCAGGCGCCGACGGGGCCGCGAAGACGCGAGTCAGCTGAATGGACTGTCGCCAGTGGCTACGGCACTTATAGCATATTGTGAGCGGCGCCCGCGGAAAGCGCGCGGGTGAACGCCGCCGCTGAACAGCGTCCGGGCTCATGGCCGGCCGGCGCTTCCGCCGGGTCGGCTGTCCCCCCGCGCGCTCACCCGGCCGGGCAGCGCCATAAGGCGTCGGTCCGGTTTTCCCGGCATCTTCCGCGCTGTGCGGCCTCCCCGGGCGGCGTGCCTGCATACGGCGCAGATGGCACGTTCGCGCTGCGCGGGACGGCCTCTTGCTCCGCTGGGCGTGCGGCGCCTTCCCTTCCTGGGCGCGCCCGCCCGCTCACAGGCTGGCGCCGCGCGGAAGACGGCTACTAGCCACGCCCCCAGCGGGCCCAGCAAGACGATGACAACCAAGGCCATGAGCAGGGTCGCCGCAGGCGACATGTACGAACCCGGGGTCTGGCGTGAGACTCCCTTCCTTCACCCCCCGGGCCGCGGGCTCAGCTCACGGCCTCCGCCCCCGTCACCGGGCGCCATGCAAGTGATCATGCCCCCCCCGGGCTGTGCTGCTCCGCGTGTAGCGAGAGTCACGCTGAGCTGCCACTCGTGCCGGCACATCACCGGCGGCCGGCTGAGGAACTTCTCCAGGCACCCGGTCAGGTACTGGGCCTGGACGAAGATCTCATGGCTGAATGCGCGCCACATGCAGCTGGCCTGGGTCACGCTC
>WNFC01003539.1_pt1 | contig 21877 bp, 22 predicted proteins | sample 5400541 | NCBI WGS metagenome assembly WNFC01 (sample SAMN13153342, study PRJNA577476) | soil metagenome | isolation source: 120 cm saprolite under Douglas fir tree site 2 hole 2 replicate 1 | place: USA:California | collected 2015-04-18
TCCAGATGAGCCGGCCCCTTCGCTCCGCCCCCATTACAGGGGTTTCACCGCTACTACGAGCCGGTCCGCCAGCAGGTGCCGCGACGGTACTCAGCGCCTCCAGTTTCTGCTGTCCGGCGCGCTCCCTCTCGCACCCGGCGTCAGCCGGGCGCGGTATCGGCACCCACCTTCCCGCGTTCCATGCGAAAGCCGCAGACCGGGCTCGCGCCGCCTTCATGCCGGGCACCGCCTGGCCAGTAAACGGGTATCCGCCAGGCTCATCCCGCGGCCGGCATTAAGGCCCCGGTTCTGATGCCGTCTCACTCTCTCGACGCGTCAGCAGTGGTTCACTCGCGTTCGCCTTCCCGGTCCCCGCCTGACGACTCACAGGCCGCCTTTTCCGCATCGCTCACCACGACAGTCTTCAGCTAACGCAGCATGCGGTGGCTTGACGCCACCCCCCGCAGGGCGGCGCCGAAGGGCCACGAAACCTTCATCTTGCGTGCAGCAAGCACATCCAGTCATCGCCTCCTACACAGCGACTCCTTTCCGCGCACGGGGCGCAAAATGCCGCGACCTGCCAGCTGCCGGCCAGTGCGAGCAGCGGCACCGCGGCCATCTGGACCACATAGCCCCCGATGGTGATCGGCCAGTACCGGCCTGTGCGGTCGGCCCCCCGCCCGGAGAACAACCGCAGGCCGTACCCGAGGAACTCACCGAGCCCGCTGATCACCGCGATCGCCAGCGCCCCGGCGCCGAGCGTGCCGAGATACGGGCCGATCACCGACCGGGAGCCCTCGTAGGTGAAGTCGGCGAAGAAGCTCATGACGCCGACAAGCAGCACGAACTTGAGCGCGGGAGAAGACCTGGCGATCCGCCGCGCGACGCTGACGGGACGGCCAGGAGGCGGGCGAGACGACATTGAGCTCAGCCGCCGATCCTGGTGAGGTCTGGGGCCAGGAGATCCAGCAGCCTGCTGCAGGGCCACGACGATTGCCGGCGCTCGGTCTCGGCGAGACTCTCTGTCAGCGTGGCTGTCAGGTCGTCGGGCTGACCGTTCCAGCGCGGGCACCGGTGGTAGAGCGGGCAGTCGCTGCGTGCGGGCCTGCCGTGCGGCGCGCATCTGGGCCTGGTGCCCGACCGGAACTTGCGCAGGGCGCGCCAGAGCAGCAGAACCTCGTCCTCGGTCACCCGGGCCATGCGGGGCTCCCGTCGCCGACATCACCGATTCAGGGACCGTCAGCGGCGCCGGCCGCGTTCCCGGCGAGCCCCATCGCCAGCGCCAAGTCTGGCAACGCCGGGCGCGGGCGGTCAAGGCGCGGACATCAGCCGGCCGCGGAGACGATCAAGATCGGGCGGCTTAGACGACGGCACAGCCGTTCAGCCTTGCTGCCGAAGATCCGCGCCCGGGGTCCCGGGCGCTGGGTGCGCCCCACGACGAGCAGGTCTGCCTGATGCGCGTCCGCAGCAGCCGCTAGCTGCCGAACCAGATTTCCCGCCCGGATCTCCGTCCGCACTGTCAGCCCGCGAGCGGTGATGTAGGCTTCGGCGGCCCACAGCCACAGATAGCAGGCGTCTTGGCGGCGCTCATGCTCAGCTCTGACCTCGCCAACCGAGGCGCCGTCCCACGGCGGCAGGCGATCACGGACGGCGACGACGATAAGGCTGGCCCCTTCTGACTGCGCCAGACGCACGGCCTCTTCCAGGGCGCGGCGCGCGGGCGCCGAGTCATCGTAGGCGACCAGGATCCTGCCTAGCACGCCTTCAGTGTGCTCGCGCCCGGCCGCGAGAGGAAGGACCCAATGCGGCGTCCGCCGCTGTGATCCCCTGGTGCGGCGAGGTGCGGTACGTGTACGGTTGAGCCGATATCGCGATGAGGCTCGCGTACCGCCGGATTTAGCTGATCCGGCTGATGGCCTCTACCTGTGAGTGACCGGTGACTTCCGGAGTGGACAGGCGGAGGCAAGTTTGCCCTACCTCATTCAGGTGCTGCAAAGCCTGGTTGTCCTGGCGTTCGCTCCGTTGTACGCAGGTGTAATTACCCGGGCCGAGGCAATCATCGGATCCAAGCGCGGCCCGAGCGTGCTGCAGCCGTACCGGGACCTGGCAAAGCTGCTGCGGAAGTTTCGGCCATTGTGCCGGTCATCACCAATACGCCCCTCCCGCTGGCGTTCCTCGCCGATCTGATCGGCGGCGCATTCGTCCTGACGCTAGCCAGCTTTGTGATCTCGCTGGCCGGGCTGGACACCGCCAGCCCGTACGGAGGCCTCGGAGCCAGCCGGGCGAGCTGGATCGGCAGCATGGCCGAGCCCGCGCTGATCCTGGTGTTCTTCACCGTCGGCGTGGTGTCCGCCTCCGACAACCCTTATCTGATGAACCATGCGATCGCCGGCTCTCCGTTCGCCCTGGTGCTGCCGACCCATCTGCTCGGGCTTGTCGCCTTCTTCATGATCGTCCTGGTGGAGAACGGCCGGATCCCGATCGAGAACCCCGGTGTGAGCACCGAGATCTCGATGATCGAGGAAGGGAGGGTGCTGGAGTACTCCGGGCGGGAGTACGCGCTGGTCAAGTGGGGCAGCTGGATGAAGCTGTTCCTGCTGTCGTCGGTCTTCATGAACGTGTTCGTGATCCCCTGGGGACTGGGAACAGGCACCGAACTGGCCGGCGCGCTGCTCGCCATTCCTGCCCTCCTCGGCAAGCTCGCGCTGTGCGGCCTGGCGATCGTGGTCGTCGACACTTCCTTCGCCAAGCTGCGGTTTTTCCGGATCGCCGAGTTCCTTGGCGCGGCGTTTCTGCTCGCCCTGGTGGGCGTCGCGACCTCCTATGTGATCGGGGTGTGAGCGATGGCGGAGAAGCTGGCCGCGACCAGCCCGGCCGGAGTGCTGCTGGACCTGTCCGGTGTGCTGATCTTGCTGCTGGCCTTCGCGTGCCTGGGATCGAAGCTGTTCAACAGGTACGTGGCCTACTACGGCGCCCAGTCGGTCGTGCTGGCCTTCGCCGCCGGCGTGGCCGCCTGGACGTTCCATAGCGTGCAGCTGTGGGTGCTGGCCGGGTTCACCCTGGCCATCAAGGGAATCGCGATCCCGCTGGCTGCCCGCCGCCTGCTCCTGCGCCGCCTGGCCCTCAGCCGCGACGCGGCGATATCCACCGGCCTGTCGACGTCGCTCATCGTGGGCGGCGGGCTGACCGCCTTTGCCTACCTGGCGACCACGCCTCAGCTGCTCCCGCACGGCGTGGTCGCCGCGGCTGTCGTGCCGTTGTCGACGGCGGTCATCCTGCTTGGCGCGCTGGCCATGGTGGTGCGCCGGCACACGGTCGCGCAGCTGATCGGCTGGCTGATCGTCGAGAACGGGGTGTTCCTCGGCGCGATCACGCTGGTCGCGACGTTCCCGTTCATCGTCGAGGCAGGCATCTTCCTGGACATCGCCGCCGCGGTGCTGATCATGGTCGTGTTCGTGTCCGGCCTGACGCGTGAGCTGGCCGAGGCGAGCGCGACCGAACTGAGGGGGCTGCGCGGATGACAACGCTGGCGGTACTCATCGTGACGGGCCCGCTGACCGGGCCGGTCGCCATCGGCTGCGCGCGCGGGCCCGGGCGGCCGGACTGGCCAGCGTGGCGGGCGCTCTGGTTGCGCTCGGGGCCGCCATCGCTCTGCTCGCCGCTCAGCTGCACCACGCTCCCCTGACCGCCTGGGCTGGGTTCTTGTACGTGGACTCGCTGAGCGGCTTCTTCCTGCTCACCGTCAGCGGAGTGACCGTCCTCGCTGCCGTCGGCTCGGTCGCGTACCTGTCGGCGGAAGAGGACGCGGGGACGCTGAGCACCCTGCAGGTCCGGCTGTACTTCATCTTCTTCGGCCTGTTCGCCTCGCTGATGCTGGCGTCCCTGGAGACCGGGAACCTCGGTCTGCTGTTCGTGCTGATCGAGGCCAGCACATTGGCCAGCGCCGCGCTGGTCGGGCTGGAGGGCAAGGCGCGGTCGCTGGAGGCCGCCTGGAAGTACGTGATCATCAGCTCGCTTGGGGTGACGATCGCGCTGGCCGGGACGCTGTTCTTGTTCTACGCTGGCAGCGCCCTCCACCTCACCTCGGACCAGAGGCTGACCTGGCCTTACCTGTTCACGCACGCTGCCGCGCTGGCGCCGCAGCCGCTCCGGCTCGCGTTCCTGCTCGCGGTCGTCGGCTACGGAACGAAGGTCGGCCTCGCGCCGATGCATACATGGCTGCCTGACGCGCACGCCGAGGCGCCGAGCCCGGCCAGCGCGATGCTCTCCGCCGCCCTGCTCAACACCGGCATGTACGCGATCATCCGGTTCCTCGCCATCACCCAGGCCAGGCTGGGAGCCACGTTCCCGCACGTTGTTCTGCTCACATTCGGATTCGCCTCGGTGATCATCGGCGTGCTGTTCATGGTCCGGCGGGGGAACTTCAAACGGCTCTTCGCGTACTCCTCGGTCGAGCACATGGGGATCATCGCCGTGGCACTCGGGTTCGGCGGCGTGCTCGGGTTGTACGGGGCCCTGTTGCACACGCTGAACCACGCCATCGCCAAGGCCGTGCTGTTCCTGGGCAGCGGCGAGGTGTCGCAGCGTTACCGCACGCGTGAGGCGGCCGGAGTCCGCGGCCTCCTCACGGCCGTCCCGGTGGTCGGTGGAGCCTTGCTGCTCGGGTCGCTGGCGGTGCTCGGCTCGCCGCCGTTCGGCCTGTTCCTGTCCGAGCTGACCATCGTGCGGGCCGGCTTCGCGCAGGCCAGCCCGGTCCTGCCGCTGCTTCTGCTCGGCTTGCTGGCCGTCGCCTTCGTCGCGTTCGCCCGCACGACGATGGGCATGGTCACCGGGACCGAACCAGCGCCGTCTGACCCCTATCAGGGCCGTGCGGCGCACTGGGGCAGGGTCGTTCCGCTCGCGGTCGGCCTGGTCGCGCTGCTCGCGCTCGGCCTGTGGATTCCCGCGGGCCTCAATACGGCGATCCTCCACTCGATGGCGGCACTCCAATGACCGCGGTCCGTCCCGGATCCTCGGGAACTTTCGCCGGGCTCCTCGACAGCGTCAAGGCTGCGAGTTTCGCCGGAGCAGGGACCACGGCCACCGTTCAGGTGCCGACCGGGGAACTGGAGGCGGCGGTCGATCATCTGGCCGGTGCCGGCGCCAGGCTGGCCGACCTGTTCGGGGCCGGGCAGGATCCGGCGGTCCTGCATCTGGTCTGGGCGCTGGACGATGGGCGCCAGTACCTGATTATCCAGACGGAGATCAGCGGCGAGGAGTACCCGCCGCTGTCTGATCTCGCTCCGGCGGCCTTCTACGAGGAATGCGAGATCTACGAGCAGTTCGGCATCCGTCCGGCGACCGGCAAGCCGCTCAACCGGGTGGCGCTGCCGCCGCATGCCGGACCCGACTTTCCCCGGCTGGGGCACCAGCCCCGGCAGGAACCGGGCGAGATCCACGCGCCGCACACGGTAGGCGGCCACGCGTTCGAGTTCCCGTTCGGGCCGGTCCGCCAGGTCGGCGTCGAATCCCTGTACTACGGCCTCGTCACCAGCGGCGAGGAAGTCGTCGACCTGTACCTGTTCACCTGGCACAAGCACCGCGGCCTGGAGTGGCGGCTCCGCGGCAGCACACCGGGCGATGCGCTCTTCTACGTCGAGCGAACTGAGGGCCTCAGTGCCGTCGCCATGAGCTGGGCGTTCGCAGCAGCCGTCGAGGCAGCGCTCGACGCGGGGCCGCCGCCCGCCGCCCAGCGGACCCGGGCTGTCGCGCTGGAGCTTGAGCGCCTCTACAACCATGCGGCGGCGACGGCCGCGCTCTGCCAGGCTACCGGCCTGTCCGTCGGCCAGTCCGCCGCCGAGATCGCGCTGGAGCAGCTGCTCCGCCTTAACGCGGCCGTCTTCGGGCACCGGTACATGTTCGGCGTGATCGACGTCGGCGGCGTGCGGCGAGCCCCTGACAGCGCTGCGCTGCGGGCCGGGCTGCCGGTCGCGCACTCAGAACTGCGGCGCGCGGCCGAGGCGTTGCTGACCACGAACTCGTTCGTGGACCGGCTGGAGGCGGCCGGCATCGTGACCGGTGAGCAGGCCCGGCGCCTCGGCCTGGTCGGCCCGGTCGCTCGCGCCGCAGGTCTGGCCCATGACACCCGCCGGGATCATCCGGCCCCGCCCTACTTCGAGCATCCGCCCGTCGTCGCTGCCCGCAGCGCGGGCGACGTGCTGGCCAGATTCGGGGTGATGCAGGACGAGGCCGCTGACTCGGTGCGGCTGATCGGCGACCTGCTGGACGTCGGCACGGAGATCGGCGCGGCGGATCTGCGGCCGGGCGGCGGCAGCGGGCTCGGCTGGGCCGAATCGTCCCGGGGGGAGGCGCTGGCCTGGGTGAGCCTCGACGACGACGGCCGGATCGCGCGGGCCCGGCTGCGGCCAGCATCGGTCAGGAACTGGCGCGGCTTCGATGACGCCTGCCGGTCCCAGAACGTGTTCACCGACATCCCGATCATCGAGGCCAGCTTCTGGCTGACCGTAGCCGGAACAGCGCGCTGAGGTGAGGTGCATGCCCATGACCTTGTGGTTCCTGCGAGGACTGCGCCGCGGCGTCGTCACGACCCGGTATCCGGCAGGGCCGGACAGCTCAGCTGCGGCCCTGCCGACACCGCCCGTGTTCTCCGCGCGAGCCATCGACCGTGCGCTCGCCGACCGCCTGGTTGCCGTGTGCCTGAGCCAGGCCCTGCACCGCGAGGATGACGAACTGGTCTTCGACGTCGGTGCCTGCACCGCGTGCGGCCGCTGCCGCGAGGCGGCGTCCTGGGCCGTCCAGCCCAGCGGCGTCTTCGAGCTGGCCGTCACGTCCCGCGCGCACCTGATCAAGCGGATTCCGCTCAAGCCGGAGGAAGGCAGCAGATGAGCCAGGGCGACATATCCATTCCTTCGCAACGGAACGCTCAGGCAACTCTGTCACCCCAAGGCGGGCGTGGTGAGGAGGCCGAAGAGGACCAGGCCGCCGCGGCACTCAGGCAGCGGATAGCCAGCCAGTTCGGCCGCAGCCTGCACATCCGCACCCTGGACACCGGCTCGTGCGCCGTCTGCGAGCAGGAGATCCGGCTGCTCGCCGCGCCGCACTACGACCTGCACAGGCTGGGGTTCTTCTTCACCCCGGCGCCGCGGCACGCGGACCTGCTGATGGTGACAGGCCCGATGATCAGGGCCTTCGACATCGCTGCCCGCAAGACATACAACGCGATGCCAGGCCCGAAGGTGGTCGTCGCCACGGGCGCGTGCGCACTGGGTGGCGTCTACCCGGCCGACGCGTTCACCCACGGTGCGGTTGATCGGATCTTGCCGGTCGACGTGTGGATCCCCGGCTGCCCGCCAAGTCCGCTGGCGCTGCTGCACGGGCTGCTCGTCGCCGTGGACCGGCTGGCGGAGAAGGTGCCCGAACTCAGCTTCGCCCGCGATAACGCCTCGGGGAAGGAATCGGGATGAGCGCGCTGACCTGGTTCTACCTGGCCGCGGCTGGCTGGGGCGGGGCGCCGGTCGTGGCAGTGGCCGGGCGCGGTGCTCAGCTGGCTCTGCGGGTTTCGTGCCTGCTGTCGGCGCTGGCCGGGGCCGCGGCGATAGCAGGCGGGGTGTCCTGCCTGTGGTGGGGTAACTCCCCGGTGGCCGGCCCCGGCGGCTCGGTGGTCGCCGGCTCGCTGCAGCTGCAAGCCACAAGCCTCGGCGGCGTATTCGCCGCGCTCCTTGGGCTGGTGGCCGTCGCGATGGCCGCCTACGCTCCGCGTTACCATCAGGCCGGTCCTGGCGCCGGGATTTATCTTGGCGTGCTCAACCTGGCACTGCTGGCCTGCCTTGGCGTGCTCGCGGCGGCCAATGTGGTGACCTTTCTGGTCGCCTGGGAATCGGTCGCGCTGCTCTGCTATCTGCTGATCCTCCGTCACCCGCAACGAAGGGAGGTAGCGAGCGGGGCGTTCTGGTTCCTCGCGCTGTCGGAAACCGGATTCGTGCTGGCGGTCGCCGCGTTCGTGATCCTGGCGACCAAGACGCATTCCATGCAACTCGACGTGATCGCCGCCCGCGCTGACCAGGTGCCATCGGGCTGGCGAGATGCCGCGTACCTGCTGGCGCTGACCGGTTTCGGCTTCAAGGCGGGCCTAGTCCCCTTGCACGTCTGGCTACCCGAGGCGCATCCGGTCGCACCAGCCGACGGGTCCGCGTTCCTCTCTGGCCTGGTTGTCAAGCTCGGCGCTTACGGCATCGCGCTGTTCGCATTCCGCCTGCTGCCCGTCGGGCCCGCCTGGGTGGGGCTGGTCACCATGGGGGCGGGGGCGATCACCGCGGCCATCGGCATCCTCTACGCGATGAGCGAGCGTGACATCAAGCGGTTCCTGGCGTTCTCCACGATCGAGAACACCGGAATCATCGTCACCGCGTTCGGCGCGGCGATGACGTTCGGCGCCTACGGAAAGCGCGACCTATGGGCATTCTTGCTGCTCGCCGGGCTGTACCACGTGGCCAATCACGGCACCTACAAGACCCTGCTCTTCCTCGAGGCCGGAGTCGTCGAGCACGCGGCCGGCACCAGGGACATGGACCGGCTGGGCGGCCTGATCCACCGCCTGCCGCGCAGCGCCGTCATCACCCTGGTCGGAACGCTGGGCATCGCCGCGCTACCGCCGCTGAACGGCTTCGTCAGCGAATGGCTGATCTTCCAGGGACTGTTCCAGGGCTTCCGGACCGGCAGCCACCTGATCGGCATCCTGATCGTCCTGGCCGCAGCAGCCCTCGGGCTGACCGGCGGCCTGGCCATCTACGCCTTCGTGCGCGGCTACGGCATCCCGTTCCTCGGCATGCCGCGCACCCGGCCGGCCGCCGACGCCAGCGAGCGCCGCCAGCCGGTCGCCGGCCCCGCACTGCTCGCGGTCAGCTGCGCCGCGCTCGCCGTCGGCGCCCCGCTCGTGGTCCTGGCGCTGGCTCGCGCCGTCGACACCGTGACCGGCGTCGCGCTGCGCCCGGTGCTGCTGCCCGGCAACCTGACCATCATCCCGGCGCACACGGATTTCTCCGCGTTCTCGCCGACCTACCTCGCCGTGTTCCTCGTCGCCGTGACCGTCGTGCCGGTGCTCATCTACCTGGCCGGCCGGCCGCGAGCGGACCTGGTCACGGTGCCGGTCTGGGACGGCGGGATGGTGGCGTTCCGGCCCCGGATGCAGTACTCCGCGATGACCTTCTCGGCGCCGACCAGGGTCACATTCGACGCGCTGTACCGGCCGTCGGTTTCGCTGCACCGGGCATCGGATGACCCGGCCGGACGCTCAGGTCCGGTGCACTACGAGACCGAGGTGACACCGTTCTTCGAGCGTTACCTGTACCGGCCGGTGATCCGCGCGGTGGAATGGCTCGCCGACGCGGTCCGCCCCATCCAGTCCGGCGACGTCAACCTGTATCTGCTCTACGTGTTCGTCGTGATACTCGTCGCTTACCTCATCGGCGCCTTGTGACAAGGCTAGCGTCGTGCCAGCCGCCGCTCCGCTGCCCCGCCATCCGGGTGCGCTCATCATGGACGGCGCGGCCGCGCTGCTCACGGCGCCCGGATGCCCGGTGTGCCGCTACACCGGCGAAGCCAGCGACCGGAACCTGAGCTGGTTCGCGCTGGAGGGGCATGCGGACGAGTCTGTCATCGGCCGGCTGGCGACCTCACTCGGGCCGTGCGCCCGCCACACCCGCCGCCTGATGAGTCAGCCCGGCGCCCGGGTCAGGCTGACCGCCGTCTACCAGTACATTCTCCGGGCGGCACGGGAAAGGCTGACCGGCCGGGTGATCACACTGGGGACCTGCCCGATGTGTGAGCACGACCAGGCCGCTGCCGCCCGTGCACTGGACACGCTGATCGAGGGCCTGGCAGACGAGCCGGTCCGGCAGCGCTGCCGGGAGGTCGGCGGGCTGTGCGTTCCGCACCTGACGGCCGCGGCGGACGGGCCCCGCAGAACCGCCGCGTGGCTCGCCGAGACGATGGCGGCTACGTTGATCAGCCAGTCCCCTCGCCTCGAATGGGTCGCCGGAGACTTCGACCACGACGCGGAGCTGCGGGCCGTGCTCATGCGGGCGATGCCCGCCGCCCTGGTGCCAGGGTCATACGTCTGCCTCTGCTGCCTGGCCGGAACTCGGGCCGAGCGTGCCTGTGTCACGCGAGTGGCCGGTCTCAGCCGCGAGCGTCTCCCAGGGGATCCTGAACTGCTGCTGTGCGCGAGTCATCTCGGCGACGCCGCAGTGCTCGCGGGCCGTGGACCGCGCCTGACATCGCTGCTGGCCTGGCAGGCCAACTGCCTGATCGCCCTAGGTGGCAGGCACTCCGCGCCCGTCGTCCGGGTGCCGGCCCGCACCATCCTCACCAGGCGGCGGGGGGCACGCCGGCAACCTGGCTCGACCGGTTGCGCCGCCTGCCGGGCACAGGCAGTCGCAGTTCAGCACGCGGTCGATGAGTTCCGCCAGGCCCTGCGGGCAGCCCCGATAGCTCCGGATCGGCAGGCCGCGCTATGCGTGAGGCATGTGCTCGGCTTGCGCACGGTCGATCCGTGGGCGGGACAGGTGATCACCCGCGGCGCAGTGGACCGCGCCGATGCTCTGATCGCGGAGCTGGCGGAGGCGTTCAGGAAGAACACCTGGGGGCACCGGCATGAGGCAGCGGGCACCGAGGCCACGGCCTGGCGGCGCGCCGCGGCCTACCTCGACGGAGGTGTGTTCTGTGGCAGCCCGCCGCGCCGGGTCTAGCCCGCACGATCGGATTTGCGGCACGGCCAGGGCATAGACCACAATGGGCGGCTGGCGATGAAGCTCGCCCCGAACTGCGGCCGGTCCGCTGATGGTTCTACCCGTGCGCTTTGTTCTGGGAGGAGCTTGTCATCATGTCTGAGGAAGCGCCGGCGCCGCCCGGCAAGGAACCGAGGGGATGTACGTCCCCGCCCCCGCACCCACCGCAGGCGTGGTAACCGCCGTGCTGCCGATCCCGCTTATCCAGGCCCTTCAGGTTCTGACCATCATGGGCGCCGCGCCTGCCGTCTCCGGCGTGATCGCGCGGGTGGAAGCCAGGCTGCAGGGACGCCGCGGGCCGCGGGTGCTGCAGCCGCATTACGACCTGGCGAAGCTGTTCCGCAAGGAGTCGCTGGCGCCTGAGGGGGCGAGCTGGGTCTTCCTGGCCGCTCCGGTCGCGGCCTTTACCTGCTACCTGACCGTGCCGCTGCTGATCCCGGTGCTCACCACCTACCCGCTGCCGCTGGGCTACATGGGCGACATCCTGGGCGGCGGATTCATCCTGTCGCTGGCCGGTTTCCTGGTCGCCGTGGCCGCGCTGGAGACCGGCAGCCGTACGCGCAGCTAGGCGCGAGCCGGGCGAAGACATTCGCCGCGATCACCGAGCCCGTGGTCCTGTTCGTGGTGTTCACGGTCGCTCTGCTGACAGGGACCGACCTGCCGTACGCGCTGGCCGCCACGGTCCGCTCCTCAGCCGGGCAGATCATCCGGCCGGCGCACGTCCTGGCGGCCGCCGCGCTGTTCATGGTGATCTTGTACGAGACGGGCCGGATCCCGGTGGAGACACACTCGGGGACCAACGAGTTCGGGATGATCGAGGAGGCCCGGCCGTTTGAGCATTCCGGGCCGTACCTCGCGCTGCTGAAATGGGGGTCGGCGGCCAAGCAGCTGATCTTGTACACGATCCTGCTGAACGTCTTGGCCCCCTGGGGCCTGGCCGCGACCAGGCAGCCGGGCGCGGTCGTGCTCGCGATCGTCGCGCTCGTGGCCAAGGCTTGCGCCCTGGGCGTGGCCGTATCGGTGATCGACAGCTCGTTCGCCAAGCTCCGCCTCTTCAAGATCACCGAGTTCGCGGCGGCCGCGTTCCTGCTCGCGGTGCTCGGGGTGTTCACGCTGTACCTGGGCGGCGGCTGATGTTTCCCGCCCAGGCCCCAGGCGCCTACACCGGCGCCGCGAACGTGATCGCGGTCCTGACCCTGCTGGCCGAGTTCGGCATGTTCCGGCAGGCGCTGCTACGCGACCAGGTCCGGCTTTACGCCGCCCAGTCTGCCCTGATCGCCGTGCTGGCCGTGCTGGTCGGGGCAGTGCGCTCGCTGCCGGAGCTGTACGTGCTCGCGGCCGTCACCGTGGCCCTGAAGTCGGTCACGATCCCGCTGCTGCTGCGGCGCCTGCTGCGCAAGACCGAGCCGGAGCACCTCATGGAGACGGGCCACGATATCGCCGGCACCGGCGGCCTGTCCCTGGCAAGCACGGTGCTGGTCGGGATCGCCGTCGCTGCGTTCGGCTTCTTCGCGGCTGGCGTGCTGCCGGTTGCCGGCGGCGGCGCCCCGGCGACCGCGCTGTGAGTGTCCATGTCGGTGGTGCTCGTCGCATTCGTGCTGATGATCCATCGCCGCGACGTCGCGTCCCAGGCGATCGGGCTCTTCTCGCTCGAGAACGGCATCTCGCTGGCCGCCCTCGTGGTCGCCGCGAGCCTGCCGCTGATCCTGGAGGTCGCGCTGCTGTTTGACCTGCTGCTCGCGGTCGTGGTGTTCGGCCTGCTGATCCGCCTGCACCACAGCCGGGCCGAGACGCTGTCGACCGCCGATCTCACCAGGCTGCGGGGGTGAGGCCGTGACCGTCGTCGTCCTGTTCCTGCTGGCCGTGCCACTGGCCGCCGCTGTCGTCACCTTCTGGTTGCCGCCGTCGGCAGCGGGCGCGGTCACGTCCGGCGCGGGAATCGGGACCTTCGGCTTGGTGCTCGCGTTGATCCCGGCTGTTTCGCACCGAGATATCAGCGTGCTCGGCTTCATCAGGATCGATGCGCTCAGCGCCGTCTTCCTGCTCGCCACCGGCTTCCTGTACGCGTGCGTCGCGGTGTACTCGATCGGCTACCTGCGCAGTGCCGCGGAGACCGCCGCGCAGGACCGGGTTTACGCGCGCCGCTTCTGGGCGGGGCTGAATCTGTTCGCCTGGACCATGCTCACCGCCCCGGCGATGAGCAACCTGGCGTTGCTGTGGATCGCGATCGAGGTGACGACCGTCGTCTCGGCGCTGCTGGTCGCGATGGAGGGCACCGACGGCGCGGCCGAGGCAGCGTGGAAATATGTCCTGCTCGCCTCGGCCGGGCTCGCCGTCGCCCTGCTGGGGACGATCTTCCTGTACTACGCGGGCGCGCACGTGCTCGGCCAGTCCTACGACCTGTCGTTCTGGCCGCTGCTGGGCGTCGCCGCCAGGCTGCCGCACACGGCGGTGCGGCTAGCGTTCGTCCTGGCGGTGCTGGGATTCGGCACCAAGGTCGGCCTGTTCCCGGTGCACACCTGGCTGCCTGACGCGCACTCGGAGGCGCCGACGCCGGTCTCCGCGCTCCTGTCGGGCTCGCTGCTCGCCACCAGCTTCTATGCGATCCTGCGGTTCTACCAGATCGCCGCCGCCGCGCTGGGCCCCAGCTTCCCGCGGGATGTGCTGCTCGCTTTCGGCGTCGCGTCGCTGCTGCTCGCGGCCCTTTACCTGCTGGACCAGCAGGACTACAAGCGGCTGCTGGCCTACTCCAGCGTGGAGCACATGGGCATCCTGGCGATCGGCGTGAGCTTCGGCGCACCGGTCGCTCTGGCCGGGGTGCCGCTGCACGTCCTGGCCCACGCCGCCGCCAAAGGCAACGCCTTCACGGGCGCGGGGGTGCTGGTCCGCAAGTTCGGCACCAAGCGGATCGGTTCAGTGACCGGCGGGCTTGACCTGCTGCCGTGGAGCGGGCCGCTGTTCCTGGCGGCCGTGCTGGCGCTGTCGGCCATGCCCCCGTTCGGGATCTTCCGCAGCGAATTCGAGATCGTCACCGGCGGGCTCGCGGCGTCGCATAACGCGGCCGCTGTCATCCTGGTGGTTCTGGTCACGATCGCATTCCTCGGCATGTCCGTCGCGGCCAACCGGATGCTGCTCGTCCCAGCCCAGGGCGGCGCTGCGGGGGATTCCGGGGGATCGTCCCGTGGGGCCGGCACCGCGGAACGGGGCGAGCCGAGCGTCTGGATGGTGGTGCCCGTGGTGGCCGGCCTGATCGCGCTGCTGGTGCTCGGCCTGCACCCGCCAGCCGAACTGACCGGGCTGCTGGACCGCGCCGTGACGGCGCTGCGGGGGGCGGCATGACGGCGGCATCCAGCGGTCTCGCTGAGGTGACCGGCCTGTGGGACCAGGTCATGCGGGAGGTCAGTGCAGGCCGGCGCTTCGCCGGGCTGATGGGCACGCAGCATGGCGGATCGGTTGAGCTGTCGGTGCACCTGGCCGCGCCAGGGCGCATCGGCACCCGTGACGTTGTCCTGCCCGCCGGAGCCGCTTCCACCCCGGCGCTCACACCGGCGCTGGGCGCGGCCTTCTGGTATGAGCGCGAGCTGCACGACCTGTTCGGGATCGTGCCCGAGGGTCACTCCCGCCTGGAGCCGCTGATCCTGCCGCTGGGCGGCCAGGGCGGCCAGCCGCCCCGGCCCGGCGCAGGAATCGCCGGCCCGGCGGAGCTGTGGCCGGACGAGCACTCCGTACCCCGGCATGTGCTCGGCCCCGGGCTGTTCACGATCCCGCACGGCCCGGTCCGCTCCGGGGTGCTCGAGTCGATCGAGTACCTGGTCGAAACCCTTGGCGAGGACATCCCGCACCTGAACATGCGCCTGTTCTACAAGCACCGCGGCATCGAGAAACGGTTCGGGCAGCTTGGCGCCGGTGACGGCGTGCTCCTCGCCGAACGGACCGAGGGCGTAGCGTCCGTCGCCCACGCACTCGCCTACTGTCACGCGCTCGAGCGAATCAGCGGGGTGCCCGAGGTGCCGTGGCGAGCCGGGCTGATCCGCGTTATGCACGCGGAGCTCGAGCGCCTCGTGGCGCATCTCGACGTCGCCACGCGCCTCGCCGACGCGGCCGGACTGGCGGTCGCGACCGCCCGGTTCGGGGTGCACAAGGAACGGGTGATGCGGCTGGTCGGCCAGCTGTGCGGGAGCAGGTTCGGCCGCGAGGTTGTCGTGCCGGGCGGAGTCAGCGCCATGCCCATGATCGGGTCTGCCGGCGTGCTGGCCGAGATCGGGCGGATCGAGCGCGCTGTGACCGCCGACGCGCGGGTCCTGATGGGCACCGCCTCATTCCTCGACCGGCTCAGGCGCACCGGGCCGCTGCGTCCGGACCGCGCAGCAGAGCACGGAGCAGTGGGCCCGATCGGCAAAGCATCCGGCTACAGCGACGACGCCCGGCTGACCAGGCCGTATGACGCCTATCCCGGGCTGGGCCTGGGCGAGGTGCCCGAGCACATGGCCGGCGACGCGCTGGCGCGGCTGCGCGTGCGCTGGGACGAGGTCCGCCAGTCCTTCCACCTGCTGCGGCAGGCAGCCGACGAGCTGGCCGATGCCGGAGAGGGCCCGCTCCTGCTGCCCTGCGAGGCTGAATCGGGCCGGGCTACCGGCTGGGCCGAGGCACCGCAAGGCGAGGTTCTCTATGACCTGAGGATCGAAGACGGCCGGATCACGAGGTGCCGTCCCCGGTCGGCGTCCTTCCACAACCTGGTCCTGTTCGACGAGGTGTTCGCCGGCGACATCCTGACCGACTTCCCGTTCATCGAGGCCAGCTTCGGGCTGTCGGTCGCGGGGGCGGCGCTGTGACCCGCATCTGGCCGGCTCGTCACGCGGAGCCCGTGCGATGAGCCCGTGGGTACTGCGCGGGCTGCGCGACGGCGTGGTCACCACCGCCTGGCCGGGGAAGCCGGACCCGTACGCCGACGGCTCGCGCGGCCCGGCCACGGTCCTGCGAGCCCGTCCACAGGACACCACCGCGACAGCCGATCTCTGCCCGACCGGCGCTATCGCCGAGAACGACGCCGGCGCCCTGAGCCTCGACCAGGGCCGCTGCATCCTCTGCGGGCGGTGCGTGCAGCAGCGGCCCGACGTATTCGCCTGGTCCGGTGGCCCGGCGTCATCCGCGCTGGCCAGGACCGGGCTCGTGGTGCCCGAGCTCACCGAGACCTCGGCGGGCCCGGCCGCCGTGCGGGCCGCGCTGGCTGAGCGGACCGCTGCACTGCGCCGCTCGGTGCACCTGCGGCACGTGGACGCCGGGTCGGACGGGTCGGAAGAACAGGAGATCGCCGCCCTTCTCAACCCGGTGTACGACATCGGCCGGCTCGGCATCTTCTTCACCGCCAGCCCAAGGCACGCCGACGTGCTGCTGGTCACCGGGGCGGGCACGCACGGCATGGCCGAGCCGCTGCGCCGCACCTATGCCGGCATGCCCGACCCGAAGATCGTGATCGCGGTCGGCACCGACGCGGTCAGCGGAGGCCTGCTCGCCAGCTCGTACGCGACGTCTGGCGGGGTCGGATCGATCGTGCCGGTCGACGTGTGGGTGCCGGGCTCGCCGCCGCCGCCGTTCGCCATCCTGCATGGGCTGCTGGCCGGGCTCGGCCGGCTTCCAGCCAGGCAGGAAGCAGGAGGTGAGCGCCGGTGACCGGGTTCGGTATCGTCTTGGCCGCCGGGCTCGCGGCGTTCCTGGCGGCCGGGATCGCGGACCTGCTTGCTGGCGCAGGCAGTGACCGGCTGCGATTGGTTCCCTATCTCATCGGCGGAGCCGGGGCAGCATGCCTCGCCGTCGCCGGGGCGGGTGCGCTTGCAGGTCACCCGGCACGGCTGCCCGTTGCTGGCTGGCTCGGGCCGGGCACGGCATTGCTGGCCGCGGACCGGCTCTCGGGGCTGTTCCTGGTGATCGCATTCAGCCCGGCGTTCGCGGTGTCCCTCGCGTTCGCTGCGTGGGCGGCGCGGCCGGGGCCGGTCGGCCGCCGCGGTCTCGGCGCCGGGTACGCGCTGACTCTCGGATCGCTCGCGGTGTTCATGACCGCCCGGGACGCTTTCACGGCCTTGCTGGCCTGGGAGCTGCTGACCATAGCCATCTATATGCTCGCCGGATTCGAGCGCGGTCGGCGAGGCCGGCCGGGCGGGGCATTGGTCACGCTCGCGTTCGGCCGGGTCAGCGGCGCTGCGCTGCTGCTCGGGCTGCTGCTGCTCGCGGTGCGGTCCGGCTCGCTGAATCTTGCCTCCTTCGCGCGCGTGCCGCCAGGCCCGGCGCGATCGGCGGCGCAGACGCTGCTGATCGCGGGGTTCGCGATCAAGGTCGGGCTGGTGCCGTTCCAGGTGTGGCTGCCGCGCGGTTACGCCGCCGCCCCCGGACCCGCGCGGGCGATCATGGGCGGGGTCGCGGTGAACGCGGGTTTCCACGGGCTGTGGCGCCTCCTGGCCCTGCTCGGGGCGCCGCCGCCGTGGCTCACCGGGGTGCTGCTGGTGCTGGCGGGCCTGACCGCGCTGCTGGGGATCGCGCACGCTGCGGTCCAGCCGCGGCTGCAGCGCGTCATCGCGTACTCGAGCGTAGAGAACACCGGGCTGATCGTCGCCGGGTATGGCGTGGCGCTTGTCGGGGCGGCCATCGGGGACCAGCGGCTCACCGCGGTCGGCCTGCTGGCCGGGACGCTGCAGATCGTCGCGCATGCCGCCGCCAAGTCGCTGCTGTTTACGTCGAGCGCGGTCATCACCTCGGGCGCGGACGGCGCGTCGGCGGGTCCGCGAGACGACATCCTGGACCGGCTGAGAGGCTCGGCGCGCCGCAGGCCATGGAGCGGGACCGGGCTCGCGATCGGATCCCTGACCCTGGCCGGCCTGCCGCTGACCATCGGCTTCGCATCCGAATGGTTCCTCTTGGAGGCGCTGATGCAGCAATTCCGCGTCCACGCGCTCGGCTACCGGCTGCTGCTCGCCGTGGCCGGCGCCGCGGTCGCGCTGACCGCCGGATTCGCCGGCGTGACCTTCGTCCGGCTGACCGGCCTGGTCGTCCTCGGCCCGCTGGCGGATCGCGATGGCGACGGGCTTCAGCGTGGGCGGCCACCGGACAATAACCTCTGGGACGGCGGCTGGCTGGGGCGGGCGGGCATCGCGCTCTTGTCGGTCGGCTGCCTGGCTATGGCGGCGGCAGTGCCGCTCCTCATCCGCGTACTCGCGGCTGGCCTCTCTCCAGCCGTCCCGGCGGCAGTGACCAACGGGGCGCGGCAGTCGCCCTGGGTTCTCGGGCCTGTGTTCGCCGGCTTCTCGGTGCTCTCGCCGTCGTGGTTGTGGATCGTGATGCCGCTGCTGGCGCTAACTGTCCTGGCCTTCACCCGCCTGGGCGCGGGAGCCCGGATGACCCGGGTGCGCCGCGTGCCCGCCTGGCGGTCGGCAACGGCCGGGATCGAGGGCGCCGACTCCTACACCGCAGGGGGCTTCGCAAACCCCACGCGCCGGGTTCTCGCGGCCGTCTTGCACACCCGCTCCGAAGTAGAGCCTCTGACCGGCGGGCCCGAGTCCGAAGATGAGGACGGGACCGAATTCGAACACCCGCCGACGCCGGGCCCCCCATCGGCTCCCGGGCCCAGGTTCAGCTACAGTTCGGACGTCATCGAGGTCGTCGAAACCTACGTGTACCGGCCGGTGCTGAGCCCGGTGATGGGTTTGGTCCGCGCGGTCAAGCGGCTTCAGTCCGGTCGGCTCGACGCCTACCTCGCCTACATGCTGATCGCTCTCGTGGCCGTGCTCGCTCTCGTCACCGCCCTTGATTAAATGGCCGCGGCCAGAGGAGAGTAGAGAAGCGGCCGGGCCGGCGAGGCAGGCATATGGACCAACGGCGTTCGTGACGGACAAGGATCCGGGAATGATCGGGATTTCCGGGCCGGTCCGAACTAGCGACCGTTTATTTAAGCCGCGACGATCGGCATCGGCCCGCAGTGTTTAGTGCGCCGCCGGAACAGGAGGGCACTGTGAGCCCTGCAGCCGATACCAACCTTGCTCGCGAGTCTGCCACGAGCGCTGGGCCATTCCGCCGGGTGCTGGTCGCATGGGACGGATCGCCGGACTCGGTGACCGCGCTGCGCACGGCGGCCGCCATCGTCGGCCGGCCCTGTCGGTCCAGGCAGCGACGCCACATCAGGAGGCGGCGAATGACCAGCAAGAGCAGCTGTCCGCTTACCTGCGCCGCGTGGAGGCCGCATTCGGGGTGACCCGGGAGTCGATCGCCAGGAGTTCGTCGCTCCGGATCGACCTGCACACTTCCGAGAGCCCGTCACATCGCGGACTCGATCTGTGACTACGCCGCCGAACACGGATTCGACCTGCTCGTCGTCGGCCGGCACGGCGATGGCGGGCTCATCCACCCCAAGCTGGGCCACATCGCCGAATCGGCCGCGCGTTCGTGCGAGATTCCCGTGCTACTGGTCAGCGCGAGCTGATCCGGCGCGTGAACTGACGGACGGCGCACGCCGGGGAAGTCAGGCGACGAGCCGACTGATTGGTTGCCGGTTGCCGGTTGCCGCTTAGCTGTGCGGGAGGGCCATAGCCTGGATGCCTTTGCCGCCGAGGTGGGTTTCCCCGTGTTCGCTGCCTGCTCGGACCTGGCCTGGGCGATGGCACGTCCGCGTGGCTGGCCGGAAGCCGTGGCCGCGGTGGCAGCCGCGCCCGTGGTCATCGTTTCCGGGCGATCTCGCCGGCTGCTGCCCTCGTCCTTTCATGGTGGTTCTTGGCACCGTGGGTCGTGGTCTTCGCCAGACGCCTGCGCGCCCCGCCCCGTCGTAGCTGGTGATCGCGGGCTGCCGGTCGGGCTGTTGCCGATCGTGCCCGAGGTCAGTGTGGCGCCCGACGTGATTTACGGGGTGATGGTGGTGCCGATCAGCGCTACCGACTTCGTGCTGGTCCTCGCGGCGAAGCAGCTGCTGCTGACGATGGTCACCGGTCCGTGCCGCAAGATGTCTCGACATCACGGCGGGGGACGGTGAACTCCCCGGGGCTCCTTTGGTCCGTTCCGTGCTTCAGGCCCGTGCCGGGGGCCTCCCGGCGGCCGCGGCGGGCCTGGCGGCCTGCCCCGGGGGTAATGCTCCTCGTCCGTCCCGGTCTCCTCGCGGAACGCCTTGCGCATGTAGAGGATCCGCAGCGCCTCCTCGGCGACCGCGGTCTCGTCTCCCGCAGAGGCGCTGCGCCGGATGTCGCGCTCAGCCATCCGCTTGAGCATCCGGACGCCCTCGACGCCCATGCCCGATGCCAGGAGGCTGCGGATAAGGCTGGCGATCGCCACATCCCGCGGCGAGAAACGCAGCTTGCCATGCTCCCGGGTGGGGCTGATCAGCCCCTGCTCCTCCCAGTACCGCAGCACCCTGGGGCTCACCCCGACCCGCTCAGCCAGGCGGGGGATCGCTATCAGCTCGTCATCGCCGGCCATCTCAGAATCCGACATTATCGTGTAACATTATGTCGGGAGGGATCAGCGGCCAGCGCCGGATCGGCCAGCTTACTGACTTTTGAGGAGGGAGCACGCGGCTCATCACGTCCAAAGTTACTAGGGAATCCGCCAGGATCACGTCATCTAGGGATCTCCTCCGCGTGAGCCTGTGGGCGGCGGGCGTCACCCTCGCGGCGACCGCCGCCGGGCTGCAGCCGAAGGCGTCAGCTGCGGCTGCGCTCGCTGACGCCGGACCGTTCGGCACCGTCGCCGCGATCATCCTCGCCGCCGCGCTCGCGGACCGGCTGGGCGCCTTCCGGAAGCTAGCCGGCGCTCTGATCCCGGACCGCGGCCCCAGAGCCGCGTGCGCCGCCGTCCTCGCATTCACGGCCCTGCTCAGCGCACTGGTCAACCTCGACGTCGCCGTCGTCGTGGCCATGCCGACTGCCCCTAGCTCGAGCTTCCTGGATAAGTTGATCTTCGCCTGGTGAGCGCGGCGGCTTACGTGCGCTTGCCTGGGCAAACAGCGTGCCGGTTCTGGATCTTGCCGGCCAGCTAGTGTATTACCCATATATATGACGTCCATCATCGGCAAGAAGCGCGGCGAGGCCACTTACTATTACCTGGCGGAGTCCGCTCGCGTCGGCGGGAAGCCGCGGATCGTGTCACAGGAGTATCTGGGCACCGCGCAGGAACTTGACGCTGGCGGCGCTGAACCGGGTCGCGGCGCCGTGCTCGAAGCTGGCCTTCGCTGACTGGTGGGCGAAGACGGCCGCGCCCCGGTTCACCAGGATCCCCGCCAGCGCGCTGGATCACCGCCGGTTCTGGGACGCGATGCACGCCGTCACCCTGGATCAGCTGGAGGAGATCAGCGCGCGGATCGCGGTGGCGATCGTGCGCCGTTACGGGCTGGACTGCTCCTCGGTGGCCCTGGACATGACCAACTTCGCCACCTTCATCGGCACCGGGAACGAGAAGGCGCCAGTGGCCCAGCGCGGCAAGGCCAAGCAGAAACGCTCCGACCTGCGGCTGGTCGGCCTGGGCCTGGTGGTCACCCGCGACGGCGGGATCCCGCTGACCTGGCACGCCTACCCCGGCAACAAGCCCGACGTCACCCAGTTCCCCGCGATGATCGGCCAGCTCCGCGGCCGGCACGCCGCGGTCTGCGCCGCCGCGGGACAGCAGCCCGCGGCGGACATGACGGTCGTGTTCGATGCCGGGCAGAACTCCCAGGACAATTTCGCCTGCCTCGCCAGGACCGGGCTGCGCTACATCGGGTCGGTCCCGGCCTCAGACTGCCCGGACCTGACCGCGCTGCCGGCCAGCGCGCGCGCCGTCGTCGACGAGGCCCGGTTCGGCGGCCTGACGGCCTATGACACCCGCCGCGTCGTTTACGGCGCCGACCGGCGCGCCATCCTGACCCACAACCCCGAGCTGCACCAGTCCCAGGCCCGCGGGTTCGACGGCACCACCCTGGCCAAGGCCGGCAAGAAACTGGACGAGCTGGCCGCCACCCTGGCCCGCGGCAAGACCCGCCGGACCCGCGACAAGGTCCAAGCCGAGATCGAGGCGATCACCCGCAAGCCCTGGGTCCGCCGCGTCGTTGCCTGGCAGCTATCCGGGGACACGCCCAAGGACCTGCGGCTCGCATGGTCGGCTGGCCG
>WNFC01001984.1_pt1 | contig 21866 bp, 19 predicted proteins | sample 5400541 | NCBI WGS metagenome assembly WNFC01 (sample SAMN13153342, study PRJNA577476) | soil metagenome | isolation source: 120 cm saprolite under Douglas fir tree site 2 hole 2 replicate 1 | place: USA:California | collected 2015-04-18
AGCATTGGTCTTGATCCCGAGCCTTTCCATCATTCTGTATTTGTGAAACGTCACGGTCCGGTACGTGATGCCGAGCCGGTAGGCAATCCGCTTCATCGGATGTCCGACAGCCAATAACGCCAGAACCTCGTACTCGCGGTGCGTCAATGCTTGCGAGGACGGGGTGTTCGACGTCTGCAAAGCGCGAGCCGAGGTGTTGCGTCTTGCAGGGGTTCCGTGACTGTCCGGTTTCAGGGCGACATGGATGGCATCTGAAAATCCGCAATCCATTGGGCTGTTGCTCACGAAGCCGCACCCCCCGAGCGCGGAGGCGGCATCGGGCGAAAGCTTCGCGGCACAAGACCTGCATCCGCCTTCATTTTGATAGAAGATGACCCTCGCGTGCGGTAACTGTCGAACCATTTCCGTGACGGCTGCAAAGCGATTTTCAATCGCCATGGCGATGTTGATCAGAATCACGTCGGGCTTCAGCTCGAGCGCACGGTGCAGAGCCTCGCTACCTATATCGCGCACAGTGGCGACGACCTCGAAAGAAGGCGCCACCAGCCCCTTGATGCGGTCGGTGGAGGGCGCGTGATCGCCCGCAATGAGAACCCGCACCCGCTCTGGGTGATGTGTATGCATTAGGACCCTTCCCCGACCCTTTCGGATCGTCCCGGATCCCCCCGTCGGTTAAGATTTACTTAAGCAAGAGGGGAGATGGAAGGATCATTGGGTTAGTCAGGGTTGTTCTTACGGTAATCAATCGATCGCAAGTTTCGGGATTCGCACGTGCCCATCGGCATTTATACGCAAGTCTTGCGCCAATTCATCAACGCGCACCTGAGGGCCGCGGGCGGAACTAGAACGTCTTCTCGCTAGGCAGAATTGCCTTGCCGCCCCATGCAGCATTGTCTTGCGACACGTTGAGACGAACAACGCTGGCGGGCCGGAACTGGTCATCATTCTGTCATATATACGGTTGGTAAACGCCAAAGATAGTCATCGAGCGCTATTTCGCGGGAGCATTCTTCAACAGCTTCAAAGCTGCGACCGGATAGGCGGCGACCGTGCTCAAATCGGGAAGTGTCGCGCCTCGCAAAGGGCGAAAGCGAGCCTTCCTGCTGCCAGCGCTTGGTGGTGCTGTCAATTTTGACAAGTGGCAATCCCAAACGGGTGCGTGCGACCTTTCATTGAAATCCAAAGGGTGCACGCAGACCCAAACAAGCCTGGCACCCGAGACTCGGGGCAGGCGTTTTAATCACAGACTGCGGCAAAGTTGGGAGGGTGTCGCGATGCACATGCATGCGTTTCGCGCAAGCGGCGTTATAGCTGGCAGTTTGCTGTTTGCTTATGGAGCGCTGGCCGAGCCACTCGGGCTTGCAGTGCCCGCTCGCTATCCCGCAACCATATTCCAGCAGGTCCTCCCGGACCGCGGCGAAGCAGATGGCATGGAGAGCGCGGAAGTCGCGGCGCATCTGCGCCGCCAGGTGATCGGAGATCCGACCAACCAAGCCCCTGGCACTATCGTGATCGACACGACGAACACTTACCTCTATTTGGTTCTCTGCGGTAGCAAGGCACTGCGTTACGGAATCGGCGTGGGGCGGGAAGGCTTTACCTGGGCTGGAGTGCACGCGATCGAGCGCAAAGCCGAGTGGCCCGATTGGATTCCAGCCTCGGAGATGATCGGCCGGCAGCCGTATCTGCCGCGCTTCGTTGCCGGGGGCCCTGGGAACCCGCTTGGCGCACGAGCGCTTTATCTCAGCGGCACGCTGTACCGCATTCACGGCACCAACCAGCCTTCCTCGATTGGCCACCACGTTTCGAGCGGCTGCATTCGCATGACGAACGCCGATGTGACCGATCTCTACGACCGCGTGCAGGTCGGAGCGAAAGTCGTAGTGCTTCCCGACCACCGCCGCTCGGCGCCGACCGCCCTTTTCAATGGCGATTCAACACGAGCCCCCGTGTCGAGTGGGGCGATGCCCACACACGGCCTCTACTGATCCGGCCGCGAGCGCCGAGCAGTCTATATCCTAGCTCCGATGCAGAACCTGCATTGCCGGATGGAGAGACCGATGCCACTGCCATCGAACAATAAAACTTTGGCCCTATGGCGAGAGATCTCAAGCGCCCCTCTCAACCGGAATGTCGAGGTGCAAATCGCCGATGAAGGCAAGGCCTACGTTCTTGCGTTCCCCTGTCGGCGGACCGATCGCGGATGGATCAATGTGGTCAAAAACTTGCCACTCTCGCTTGATCCCACGCATTGGCGTGAGAGATACATTGGCCGCTGAATGCTGGAATGTTAGCCAATGAACCATTCGCTTCTCACCGCCGACCGCGCAACCCATCTCAAGATCGTGGTCGTGGCGGTTATCGCCGCGATTATCGTTGTCTCGATCGGCATCTCCGCCCACGTGACGAGGGTTGAAACGGCTGCCGGAGCTCGATCCAACGGGCCTGTGCTGAGAGCCGGCAAGCTCAAAACGTATACTGTTCGAGATACTCCGTCTGTCCCGCTGAGCGATTAAACGCTCCTGCTGAAAAGCAGACACGGAGGGCATAGCGACCCTGCCATGGTAACTGCTTGAGCCGCGCTTCAGACCGCATGGCGACGTCCGAGAACTGCGGCGGTCGAAAAAGAGGGGCCGCAGCTGGCCTCCCTCGTCATTTCGGCGCGCCGAGACCTACCGCCGCGAGATCATGCGTCCGGCGATCCACGGTTTCCGTCGATGGGATGAATTTTTGCAACTCGCGCCGTGGACTGTCGCGCCACTTTGGGTAAAGCGAATTGAGGCGGTCCATTGTCTCCCCCGCCCGCCCTCGATCTCCATTGCGAGCGGCTAGCAGCGCGCGAGCGAGGAGGTTCAGTGGGTGGGTGTCACTGATGTCCAGATTTGCATATTCGGATGCGGTCACAAGGTCGCCCTTCAGATCTGCGGCAAGCAAAATTAAGAGTTCAAGGTGCTGATCGGCTGCAGGCTGACCAAGAACTCGTCCTGTCACGCGGTCGATTTGATCCTGCCGAAACGGAGCGACTCGCGACGGGCGGGTCTCGTCACGCAACAGTCTGTCGATCTCTCCCGCATGAAACGTTCCTGCCAGCGCCAGACGCAGGTCTTAGACTTGCCCGCGTCCGACGCATGATTTCGACCGTGCCGATGCCGTCCGCCCGATCGCGGACAGTCGCCTCAAGGCGACGCCGGTGAAATGGGATAAGAGCGATGAAGATCCCGGTGCGCATGCGCCAGACTCGCACACGCCGGAATCTTGGGAATCCCTTTTGGGATTCAAAGGGTCAGGTTTGGTCCACTAGACCCCTGAGATGGCGTTAGCACGGCCCAGAACCGGGCTGTTTCAGCCCCCCGCATCTGGTGCCGTCACTGGCAAAACAGAGACGTCCCTGAGGGGCGATGCATGCACCGAATGCATAGCCGCAACGGGGCTCGGGTTTCTCGCCGCAAGCCTTCTTTCCCTCGTGATCGTGCCGCTTGTCCACAACCGCTCGGCACGCCTCACTAAGCGTCGGCTCGAAGCCTCGATGCCGCTATCCATCGAGGAGGCCCGGGCAGAAAGAGAGCACCTGCGAGCGGAATTCGCCATGTCAACGCGGCGGCTTGAGATAAGGATGGGAGAGTTCAAAGCCAGGGTGGCCGACCTGCTGGCCGAACTCGGCAAGAAGACTGTTGCCATCAACCGCTTGAAACTCGAGCTCGTCGAGAAGACCGCCACCATTTTTGCGCTCAACGCGCGGTATTCAAAGATCGACCTTTGGGGACCGAGGGCCAGCTTGCCGGCATCGCCGCGGATCGTAGCGAGCCCTCGTCCATGGTCGATAGTCAACGCGTTGAGATCTGCGCGTGCGGGCTTTCCGCGCGGAAGGCCCCGATCGGATTCCGCTCCGGCATCAACGCGCGGTCTATCGAGCGGCTGATGCACGCGATCTCAAAGTTTGGTTCATTGGGCCGGCTGACGATCTAGCATTCAATGGACAGTCTATTGCGAAAGCAGTGACCGACCTTTCCACGGTGACACATCATGCTACGGCTTGTGACAGAAACGGGAAATCTCCAGGCTTTCGTTAAACCGGCTCGACGGGTTCTCGTGGTCGAGGACGAAACCCTCTTGGCGGTTCAAAAGCTGTCTAACGGATGAAGGCTACAACGTTACCGATGTCGTATATACGGCTGAGGATGCGATCGCTGTAGCCCTGGCCGATAAACCCGATCTCATCATCATGGATGTACGTCTCGCCGGCGAAGGCGATGGGATCGCAGCCGCTTGCGAAATCCTGGCCCGCACCGGCATCAGGAGCGTTTTTGCCACCGCCTGTGCGGATGAGCAGACGCGGGCCCGCGGCAGCATCGCGTGCCCGGTGGCTCGGCTGGAGAAGCCGTTCGGGGTGGAATCCATCTTGCAAGCCGTGCGTTTGGCTTTTCAGGACCGTGGAGAATAGTGGTAGCGGCATCACAGTGCAGTTGCCTTTCGGCTTGCGTCAAGTTTCTGACGCCGCACGGCCCATCAATTGCCATTGCGAGGAGCAGTCAATGAGTACGATATTTGGAGCAATCTCAATAGCGTTGGCTTTGATGACGTCGAGCGCGTCAGCGCAGGGCGTGAATTTGACCGGCCGGTGGCAATGCGTGGTACTGTGCCTGGGCGCACCTGGCAGTCTTGCTTTCATCACGCAAAACGGCTGGCAGCTCAACGTGCTGAATGACGCCGGACAACCGTCCAGAGGCTGGGTGAACTACCCCGGGCGCATTTGGATCTACAGGGCCAACCAAGGGCCATTCACTCCCCCGACGGCATGACGATCCAGTTCGACGGCGGAACCATCTGGCAGCGAGTTCCTGAGGCGCCGGCGCCACCTTTTCGACGCTAGGGGCGCCCGGAAGGGATTGCGCAGCCGGAGGAACCAGGCCCGTGGATCGTCACAAACAGTATGAAATGACGCAATCCGGACTTCTGGGATATCATCGAATCCCGGAGATGCTCGGTGAACCCCGATTCTCGCCGCAGCGCAGCCTCCTCATGCTGTCAATCTTGACAGATAGTCATCGCCAACCCGAGCGGTGATACTGGCATGTGTAGGAACTTGGGGACATCCGATGGGCTTGGCTCGCCCTATCGTCGCCGGCATCGCCCTGGTGCTTGTGCTGGACCATTTCGCCCTGCTCCAGGGAGCTGGGCCGAATCCGTCTGATTCAGCAACCCGCAGTTTTGATGCCGGTACGGAGAGGAACCGTGCCGACCACCCGGGAAAAGGCAATCGGCTATCTCGTCGGTTGGAGAACGATAGAACGAACAGGATTGTAGCTGTCGAAATCGTTGGCCTGCGCGATGCTGCCATCGTGTATCGAGATCGCGATGGGAGAATCCTGTTTCATAACGATCGGCTGACGAGCACAACCATCGCCGCCAAGAACTTTGACTTGCTAGAGGTCACTATACGCGATCGCGACGATATCGCCGTTCGACCAGCACCTGTTCCAGCTCCTCCGAGAGCCGAGCGGTCCAAGCTGCCAGTCGGGTGTGATCCGGCTTTTGGTCCGCTCGCGGACCCCACCCTGCGAGGTCTTACGGGCCGCTGCTTGACTGGCACGGCAAGTGCCCAGACGTTTGCAGCGCTTTGGTGACCCGCCGTCCGACCGGCGCCGTACTGACTGCTCCAGTTTCCGGCAGCGGGCGCTCGAAGGAGATCTGGCCTATGAATTGCCGCCCGGGGATGGCGGCCACCGCTCAAGAGTTGGGCGGTGGTCCAAAAACGCACCGACGTGTCTTATCTGGCCTCCGGCAAATCCAAACCTTGCCATCAGGGCTCGGGGTGGCTTCGCTGTAGGGAACAAATTCGATACCGTTGACCACCCAGCCTAAGCCCGTGCTGGCGATCTGTTCCGGAGACTCGCAGTCATACTCGCCACAACACCACTCACCGGCCGCATTGCGATAGCCACCCTTGTTAATCCAAGAATCGTGCGCGTCGGCTAGCGGGGCGGTGAGAGTGATGGCGGCGACACAAATCGCGATCAGTCTGACGCGCCTGCGCATTTTTCCGCCTCCTCGCACGCATGATCCTGCAGCTGCGGGTCGCAGCCGGGAATGGCGCGTGGGCCAAACCTAACTGTGGCCCTCAACGTCGATCGCCCGGCCTATGCCACTACGACCTCGGCCGACCCGCGTTCGCTAATTGTCCCTTGACGTATGGCAGCCATTCGAGGGCGAACGCTTCGGCAGCAATCTCAACGCAATGGATGGATACCCGATTGCCCGGGATGCTCGATAGGGCGACATTGACGGCCTCAACTAGGTGCCGGCGCGTCCTTGCCGATTGGAAGTGAGCCCCGTCGAACAGGCCAATGGTGTCGTATAATATCTCGAACGCCTGGGGAATGTTGAAGGCCGCGCGGTCGGAGTATTTCGCCGCCTGCGTCACAAACATCATTGCGGTTTCCGCAATGTCGTGCATGTTGGCGCTCCGACCTTATTTGCTGTCCAATTAATTTCCAGGACCCACTTTAGAGGGTTGCACCTAGGCCCCCACGAGTTGGCTCGGTGCGATCCTTTCTCACGTCGGCGCGGTCCCGATCGCATCCCCCGGATCCCCCGACCCGAAGCGATCGGGACCGTCGTTCGCCGCGACGGTAGAATCACAGGCAATTGTGTGCCTCTCTAGGCTATTTGTGTCCTTTCCGAGCGAATCTTGAGGACTGTTGCAATTGGGCTACATCGATCCGCGCGGCGATCCCGGCTTGCGTGGCGCTGCCCACCTGGACGGACCAGCCGTGCTGGCGGCCTCACAATGGTTTCGCGGGGGGCTGTAACAATTGACAGATGGAAAGACGAGTGATTCTTAATTAAAAAATAAAGCATTTCCCGCTCGGCTAGTTTGCGCCCTCGGCCACGGGCCACCGTGGGAACGGCAAAAAGCCATGCCTCATTACAGCTTCCATTTTTCGAACGGAAAACGTGTCTGCTCTGATGCTGATGGATTGGATCTCGCAGACGATGAAGCGGCACGGAAGGAGGCCGAGCTGTCGGCATGCGACTTGTGGAACGATCCTGGCGAGGGTGATTGGGCCGAGTGGATTATTGAGGTCACGGACGAAAAGGGTCGGCATGTGACATCTGTTCCAATCGATCCTCGATGGCAGGTGAGCACCTCTGCGTTTGGTCTGGCCCCCGGATTGTGACTGGCTGACCACTGATTGCCGGCTGCCAGACGTGGGTGATCAGACGTGGGTGATCTTTTAAAGAAGTGCGACCTCTCCTCTAGCTAGAGGTCACCGCCAGCATCAGTTCGCTACCCCGAGACCTGCCGCCGCGAGATCATGCGTTAGGCGGTCCACGATCTCCGTCGATGGAAAGAATTTTTGCAACTCGCTCCGTGGGCTGTCGCGCCACCTTGGGTAAAGCGAATTGAGGCGATCGATTGTCTCCCTCGCCCGCCCCCGATCTCCATTGCGAGCGGCAAGCAGCGCCCGAGCGAGGAGGTTCAGCGGGTGGGTCTCGCTGATGTCCAGATTCGCATATTGGGATGCGGCCGCAAGGTCGCCCTTCAGGTATGCGGCAAGCAAAAGATAAGAGTTCAACCAAGTCGGTCTCTGCACGCTGTTGGCCGAGGTATCCTTCAGTAAGACTGCTCCCCTGTCGTACTCTCCAACCGCAATGAGCCGTATCCCGTAGACGGTGCGAGTGGCCGGGTCGAACGGGTTCAGCGACAAAGCCGTCTCGCCTTCAGCGAATGCAGCCGCAAAGTTGCCGCGAGCGAAATAGGCACCCAGCAAGGCTTCATGCGCCCGCCCGCTCTGCGGCTTTAGAGCAACGGCCCGTTGCGCCGCCTTCAGCGCTCGGTCGAGCGCCGGCGGATCGCCCGGATGGCCAAAGCCCTCGTACTGGTGTTCCCGGATGTACATCAACGATAGCCAGGCAAAACCGACGGCGAAATTCGGATCGAGCCTGGTCACACGCTCGAGGCAGGCATGAGCCTGGGCGTACTCGCCGGCATCGAGGCCACGCAAATAATCCAGCACCCTGAGCACGCAGGCATAGCGCGGATCGTTGTCCACCTTACCCTGCTCTCGGGAGTGGATGATCCCGAACGTCCGCGCCAGGGTGCTTGCGACCTCGCCTATTACCCTCTCTTCATCGGTGGTGGGATTGGGCGCAAACTGGGTTCCGTCGAAGGTCCGCAACCAGACCAGAGTGTTGTCGCTCGCATCGATCAGCCTGAAGGTCAGAGTTGCGGTGCCGTCGTCGCGATATTCGGCGGTCGTGCCGAGGTCATACTTGCTGAAATGGCGTTCTACAGGTAAGTGGTCGCCCGCGCCTGCGAAGGTTGTGGCCGCTAGAGCGACAGTGATCTCGTCGAAACGCGCGAGCGCTTCGGTCAGTTTCCGGTGCAGCCTCTCGAGCGTGATCCTCGATACTGCGGGCGTCCCAATGGCTTCAAAGGGGTGGATAGACACGACCGGAAAACCGTTGCCAGCCCGAAAGGCACGCAACAACTGCTGATCGGTGGGAACCGGTGCCGTGATCGCGAGCTCGGTTTTGCGATCCCACCGACCAATCGCCAGCATGACCGCGACGCCGATCAGGACGAGCGCAGCCACGGGGAGGCACCACACGCGCCAGGCGCGTGGGATACTGCCAAGCGCGCGCCGAGCATGCAGGCCATCGGCGGTGAAGGCTCGCCCCTCAGGCAGGGACGATATGCCTCCCTGCGCGCGACGATAACGGAACGCCGGGATGTACCGACCGAGCGGAAGGTCGATAGCAACCAGATCTGCTGCGCCGGGGCCGGCGTAATATTGTTCGATGGTCCGTCGCAATCGCCCTGCTTCGACCCGAACAATCGGGTCATGCTGAGGATCGAAGGTGTCCCCCCGTCCGAGGGCCTCCACAGCAATCGTATAGCCCTTGATCTGGGCGCCTTCGCCGCGCAATGTCGCCTCGACCACAAATCGGAGAAATGCGGCCAGTTGCGGAGAGGTTCGGAACATATCGCTCGCCACCATGCGCTCGAGCGCGGCGCGGACCTCCGCTCCGGTTGGACCATTGCCAGCTTCATATTCGGGATGGACGAATGCACTGGCCTTCGCACCTATCGCCGCCACTGGTATGATGCGCGCAAGTTTCGACCGTGCCGCCTGCAATGCGCGCTCCCCACGCTTGGCTTCGGTCACATCGATGCACGAGCCGAAATAGCCGCGAAACTTCCCATCAGCTGAGAAATAGGGAGCACCGATGTCCAGAACCCAACAATAGACGCCATCATGCCTACGCAGTCGGTATTCCATGCTGAATTCTTGGCGGCTATCGAAGGCGGTGGTATAAATTACTAAGCATCTCGACAAATCGTCGGGATGGACGCCGTCAGTCCATCCATTTCCAAGCTCCTGTTCCATCGTGCGGCCGGTGAACTCAAGCCAAGTGCGGTTGAACCAATCGCACAGCTTGTCAGGCCCTGAGGTCCAGATCATCACCTTGGCGCTGTCGGCCAGCGGGTAAAAGGCCTCAAGATCCGATCGTGGGGGTCCGTGCATGTCAGAGCCTCGCTGCATACCGGATGGCCAGCCAGTTGTCCGGAGCGGCCTGCTCGGACCCACTCACTGAATTTGCACACAGCTTGGAGGAATCTATTTCCTCCAATTCATTCAACATACCGCTAGAGGCGCGATGGGCTTGAGCGGAGGCGTAAGGCTTGGAAAAGAACTGGGAGCGACGACTCAAAATATCAGTGAGCGTGCCCCTAGCGTAAAAGACCAAGACGCGCGGTCGGAGCCTCTGTGCTTGGGCGAGGATCAGTCCGACCTCACAGTTGCCTGGCGGCATGATGCCGGTGAAAAGTACATCGATCGCGGGATCATTCCGTATTGGTCCGACAGCTTCGGCGACTTTGCCCGCGATCAGGGTCTCGGAGCCGTTTTCCCGAGCATTTCTCTGCCCGGCAACGCACAAAAGGTCCGCCAAAACGCCCCTCTCGCGAGGCTACAGGTCCCCGCCGCCATCGTTTCAGCCGACGGTATCCTAGCACAGTCGCGAAACGTGTAATTATCAACACTGGCGAAAATATGTCCAGGCGCCCCCAGGGGACGAAGATCAGCGATTCCGCCCTCGAAGCACGCCGCCGTGGCCGGGGTCCGGCTTCCTATGACCGCTGTTGGCACTTCTCGGACTTGGTGGCCTGCTCTCTAAATGTCCGGAATCGGGTGAATTGCGGAAATCCAGACAGGATACGCTGCATTCCCGTTTCTTGTTAAAAAATGCGTCTTTTCTTAATAACTCGATCGGGCAGTAATAACCTGCACGAAGGTTATTGAACGCGCATTCACCGAAAGTTTCAAAAACGGCCTAACCGGTATGGTTGGTCTTGTCGTCGGGCCCCTACGATCGCTTGAAAACCGACTCCATCCAGCCGATCGCCCCAGAGCCGTCCACATCCCCAGCACCAGCCTGTCGTCGTGATCGTGGCGGTGCCGGTGATCGCCTTGATGGTGATGGTGGGCTGAGCCTTGCGATTTTGCCAGCCCGGATGTGATGGGCATTGATCTGGTCAAGGTATCTGTGAAACCGGTTGGTGTTGATCCCGCATGGCCTACGCACCGGCACCAACACAATTTCGGGCTGGGAATGTCTAAATCGCCGCCACCACGTCTGCCACCACATCCCCCTTGGCTTTTGCTCCACTACCAGCCCGCCATCACCACCAGCACACTCCGGGACATAGCAACGGGTCATGTTGGCGGGATCATCAACGATCAGCAGGTCGGCAAATATCCGCTGCCGTTTCTGGAGTCGTCGCTTGGTGGAATTGATATGCGAGGAGCGGTAGTGGGCCGACAGATCACTACGAGTCCCTGCCCTGGTCGTGGTCAGCAATAGTGCCCGGGCTGGCTTACCGTCGCTGTAGCCGAGAATGAAAAAATGAGAATCGTCCCAGCAGTGTAGTAGGTGGGTTGCCTTCCTGCGGATCGGCCAATGACAACCATGCCCACCCTCAATCTCAATAAACCCGGTTTCCCAATCCTCCGACAAGTAGCCGTGAAAGATGTATGGCAGGTCGGGGAGTCGGAATCGGGTGTGTTCCCCTGGCCGGATTAGCTCGGCTTTGACGATCAGATCGCGGATGGAGATACGACGGCATTGCTCGACAAGGACTCTTGGCTTCATTCCCTATTTTAGCCGTCGAACCCTCTAAATCGCCGTTGCTGGCAGTCATTTGGGTTGTGAGTTGGCACTGGCAGCAGCATCCCGATCCAATCTCGCCTGACGCTGCCTCGCAATAGCTTCGTCGGCTCGTTGCTCAACCATCCTTATCAGGGCCAACCCACTCACATCTTCAGGTCTATTTGGTTTGGGCGGCATGGTGCTGGTGAATAGTTGCTCGGCTTGGTCTCGGGCTTTTGATGTCGCTTCACTCATAGGGGATCGCGGCGGGGGCAGGGATATTTACCAGGGCGAAGGGGATGTCAGACCAACAGCAGCACCGCGCCGGCAACGATCATGATCAGGCCGACGAACTGAATCATCAGGAGTTGATTCATGCTCAGGTGTCGCCGTATCCACATATTCACCCGAATTGATGTGGCCCCCAGCAGCACGATGAGAAACGGACAGAGCCCGAGCACGATTGCGGTGAGCGCGAGTGCCGTCATAATTTTAGGAAGACGGGACTCGCGACCATATCGACCCGCTGGGCTGCGCAGTCGTCGTTGTGGTGGCAACGATCTGGGCCCGTATCTGCAACGGGGGTGCGCTTTCCTGGTGGTGTGTGTGAGGCAGGTTGGAGTGGGGAACGAGGCAGCACAGGCATACGACACCAGCCTGCAAAACACGACAGCAATGGGGGCAAACTCGGCACAGCAGCATGACACTTGATCCTTTGCGACTCAGGTGGTGGCGTTAGTTTAGCATCATCGGCCGCGCAATGCTTCGGGCGAGGGCTATCGCGGCTTTCGCGAATCCCGTTGGGCCTTTTTTCTTTTGAGCCCGGATTGTGTGCGACGCGCGGCAGTGGTATTGCGACGCGGCCGGCCCGTCGCACGGCAGCGGTGACGGACAAAACGAGGAAGGATTCCATGATGCGTGACCCATTGCGGCTCCCGACATATGGCAAGCAAACCGTCGTTATGAGAGGTGGCGACAAAAGGCCTAATAAGGAGAAGTGGTCTGAAATAGACGACAAGGTCATATTTTCCACATTTGGTCGCCAGCCCTGGGAACAAAAGGCCGTCGAACTCTCCTCTCTCATTTCATCGGCCGGCGGCCAAGGAGGGAACAGCCATACCTCTCTTGCGGTGAGAATAGGCCCCAAAGACTTCCCCGCTCTCCTCAGAGCCATGTCAGCGGTGGCCGGGCAGGCCGCGCTTTTCGCCATGTGCGAGGAGCTACGCTACCAACTCGGAAAGGGCCTGAGCACAGAGCAAAAGGAGGCAAGCGCGGTCAGCGCGTGATGGCGTCGGCCTTTTCCAGGTCGGGGCGAAGCGGAGGCACATACAGTTGCGGGGTGATGCGTTTTTAGATCAGGGGGTGTCCGAAACGAAGTACCCAAGCGGCGAGAAAAACCCGCCATCGGGCTATGGCTGTGGGCGCGCCGGGGGTGGCCAGGGGGAACGGCAGGAGCGAGCGGCAGCATGGCGGCGGGGGCTTGAAAAACGGTTTCTGCGGGCTTCTCAAGTGGTTAGCCCCGAAACGGCAGCCGGTTTCCACAGCGCAGGTTGTATTCCTCCGAAATGATGCCCCTGCCCCTTTCCCTAGCCCCGATCAGCCCCTGGCCCAGCCTCCCAAAGTGTTGGTAGAGGTGTTGGGGTTGGCAAGTTCTCGCACTAACCCATTGATATGATTGACCGTCTGTCAGAAATCGTAGCTGCCGGGTTTGAGCGGCGCGAGCGGCGGATTGAGCCGCGCCTTGAGCTCGACGAACTGACCGACGGTCGGCGCCGTGCCCTTGCGCACGGAGAGACGAACGCGGCCGGGCGATTCCGCGAGGCGCCGGCCTTCGATCTGGTGGACCCGGATCACGATGCGGTCGGTGCGCTCGCGGGATTCGCGCACCTCGACCCAGCCGGTGATCGCCGCGCTCGGCACGAAATGGCGCAGCACCGGATGGGCGATCCAATCGGTTCTGACCGTCGCGGTCGCAAAGCCCGCCGCCGCCGCGGCCAATCCCAGAACGACCGGAAGCCCGACCGGTCTTGCGCGCCACGCGATGGTGGCGCCGGCGAGCGCGCCCAAGAGAAGGATCGGGGCCCACAGCAGCGGCTCGCGCGGTGCGGTGAAATAGACGACGATGCCGGCCCCGAACGCGACCGGCAGCCAGGGAACGAGCCGGCCCGGGCCGACCTCGGCGAGCAGCCAATGGTAGACGCGGTCGCGCAGCTCGCCGGCGAAGCCGGCGATGCCCCAAGGCTCCGGCCGCCGCGCCCCTGCCGCGGCCGGCCAAGTCCGAGCCCGTGCCCTGCCCCGCTCCGCCATCGCGGCGTCCCAACATTCGCCGGCCGCTCGCCAAGCGAACCGTCCCGCGCACCCCGTCAGAGAGGTGCGCCGTGGTGTCTCCGCCGCCCTGCCATGCTACACGAGCCCGGCGCCCGGTGCGCGAGAATACGCTTGCGAATTGTGGACGGCCGGGAGGGGCTGAGATGGCGAAAATCTTGCTGGTGCAGGGCGCCAATTTGACATTCCTCGGCCGGCGCGAGCCTGCGATCTACGGCACCACGACGGCTGCCGAGCTCGATGCGATGCTGCAGCGGCACGCGGGCGAGCACGGCTACGGCCTCGAGATCTTCTACAGCAACATCGAGGGCGAGGCGATCAACCGCATTTATCGCGCCGTGGACGAGGGCTGCGACGGCCTGGTGATGAACCCGGCGGGGTTCACCTACGCCGGTTTCGCGTTGAAGGACTGCATCAAGGGTGCCGCCCTCCCCTATGTCGAGGTACACATCAGCAACATCGCCAAGCGCAATATCCATTGCGTGCTCTCGGACGCGGCCGAGGGCATGATCACCGGCTTCGGCATGCACTCCTACACCCTCGGTCTCGAGGCGATGCTCGAGATTTTGCGCACACGGCGCCCGCCGGCGCGGCCCTGAGATACAACCGGGAGCTCAGCGCCGGAACCGTTCAGAAGCGCGCAAGGTGTTTCCCCGCGCTGACATGCTACACGGGGGCCGGCGACCGGCGGTATGGCAATACGAAGCGGTGGTTTTCCCGTCCCCGCTTTCCCAGACATTCAAGCCGAGCCGGTACTGCGGTGCGCACCCGCACCATTGAACTCGACGGTCTCGATCTTGCCGATCACCGCACGGCGCTTTCTTGCGCGCGTCGCCACTCACTCATGCGCCGCGATGAGCCCGCAGCGTCTCTTGAATCTACTCTGCATATTTCCGCTTGATTCAATCCTGCTCCGAGGCCCGCGCAATCTCCCGAGTAGGACGTTGTCATCTGGTCGAGCCTGACGCTCGCCGGCCAGCGAAGGTGATGAGCGCGATTGACAACTTAAAGGCAAGTGCGATCTAGTCCCCGGGGCGCCGTCTCAACGACAGGGGATCTCCATGGCCAAGCGACCCGGACGCACGGCCGATTCCGGCTCCCGCGGCGGCGAGGGTTTCGGGGCTGCAAGACGCGGCACAGCAGGCCGCTCGACGGCGAAAGCTGCAAGCAGGCCGGACACCAGTGGCACGTACGTCTCGGTCCCGGGCAGCCGCAAGGCTCCGTCGAAGGCAGCTCAAAGGCTGCGGGACGCCGATCCGAATGCGCCGGTGGAGGTCACGATCACTCTGCGGGGACCCAAGCTGCCCGACGCCAGCAACCTGGCGCAGCCGGCGATGACCCCCGACGAGTTCAGGAAAAGATACGCAGCTTCCCCCGAGGATGCGAACGAGGTCGCGCGGGTATTGCAACGGTTCGGGTTGAAAGTCGAGGAGCTCTCGCTCGAAACCCGCAGCATGCGGGTAAAAGGCCCTGTGGCGGCGATCGAAGCCGCGTTCCAGCCCAAACTCGCGGTCTACAAAAATGAAGATCAAGGACAGTTTCGAGACCGGGACCAGGATTACAAGATTCCGGTCGAACTCAAAGGAACCGTGACCTCGATACTCGGTCTCAGCGAACGACGCGTCGCCCGCCGCAGATGCAGCGCCCCGGGCTTGCGGAACGCGGCAGCCAGGGCAGTGCGTCCGCTTTCGCCGGCGGATCTCGAAACGCGATACAGCTTTCCTCCCGGAGATGGCAACGGCCAGACGATCGCCATCGCGCAATTCGGCGGCGGTTTTTTCGCAGACGACCTCGCGGCCTATTGCAGAAAGCATGGTCGGCCGGTTCCCGCCGTCACGACTGTGCCCGTCAACCTGGCGCCGCTCACATTGCAGCAGATTCGGCGATTACCGCCGCCGCGGCGCAGACGCGAAATGGATTTGAGCGCCGAGGTGATGATGGACGTTGAGATCGTTGCCGGGCTTTGCCCGAAGGCTGCGATCCAAATCTATTTCGCCCCTTTCAACCAGAAAGGCTGGGTCGACCTGCTGAATGAGGTCATCAAGGCCAGGCCGGTCACGCTGTCCGTGAGCTGGGGACAGGCGGAAGACGACCCCAATTGGTCACCCGCCGCAGTCGCGGCTATCAACGAGCGCCTCAACATGGTCGCACTCCTCGGCATCACCGCCTGCGTGGCTGCCGGCGACGACGGATCCGGGGACCAGCTGACCGACGGACGTGCGCATGTGGATTTCCCGAGCTCGAGTCCTTTCGTCTTGAGCGTCGGCGGCACCATGAGAAACGAGACCGGGGGCGAGAAAGTCTGGTGGAGATGGCCCGGTCGAGAGGGCGGGGGCGGCGGGGCCACCGGCGGGGGCGTCAGCGTGATGTTCGATCGTCCCGAATGGCAGAACATCAGAATCGCTTCACTGAACAGAGGCAGCATCGACGGCCGCGTCGTGCCGGATGTGGCGGCGCTTGCCGGCTTGCCCTTGTACGACGTTGTTTTCCGCGGTGAGCATCGGGGAGATGGCGGCACGAGCGCCTCGACGCCGCTTTGGGCTGCGCTCGTCGCACGCATCGATGCGCGGCTCCCGGCAGCGCGCCGACAGCGGTTCCTCACGCCATTCCTGTATCAGCGCGGTCCGAATGGACGGCCGCGGGGTCAGGCTGGGTGCCGCGACATCACCAAGGGGCACAACGCGTCGTATCCTGAGCCCGGAAGGGGTTACGAGGCACGGCCGGGATATGATGCCGTCAGCGGCTGGGGTACGCCGATCGGTACCGCGCTCCTCGCCGCTCTGAGCCAACCGGTTACGTCCGGCCGGGATTTCGCGGTCCAAACGCTTCGAAATTGGACGCCCGGCAAACTCGGCGGCGGCAAGTCCCGGAACCGCCCGAGATCCGCAGAGCGCCCAGCGTCATCGTGGCGCCGACGAGCGCAGCCGCGCGATTGATCGGAGCGGAGAACAACGGCTCGCACAACGCGGCTAAAATTGAGAACGATGCCGGCTCTGAACCCACAGCATGAGCCGGCCCGGGCCGACCTCCGCCGAACGAACCGCCCTACGCGCACCCGTCGTCAGTGAAGAGACGCGCAAGGTGTTCCGCCGCGATGCCATGCTACACGGGGCCGGCGCCCGCGGAGCTTGGCTCTTGCCAACCAAATCCGCCGCGGCTGGTTGAGACCGAGCTGCAATCCGGACACGCATCGGCCCGTAGCAATGACCCAATCCGTCATCACCCGCTTTGCGCCCTCGCCGGGCGGATTATGCACCGCCGCTCACCTTGGCCCACGTGTCGCGCAGCCCGACGGTGCGGTTGAACACCGGCCTGCCCGGCCGCGAGTCCGCGTCGCGGACGAAATAGCCCTGCCGCTCGAACTGCACCGGATCGGCGAGATCGTCCGCGGCGAGCGCCGGCTCGAGCTTGGCGTCGGCGAGCACTTCAACCGAATTCGGATTGAGATCGGCGGCGAAGTCCGAGGCGCTCGGATCCGGCTTCGTGAACAGCGGATTGTAGAGCCGCACTTCTGCCGAAACGGCATCCGCGGCCGATACCCAGTGCATCGTCGCCTTGACCTTGCGACCATCGGGCGCGTTGCCGCCCTTGGTGGCCGGATCATAGGTGCAGCGCAGCTCGACCGGCTCGCCGGCGGCGTTCTTCATCACGTCGCGACAGGTGACGAAATAGGCGTAGCGCAGGCGGACCTCGGCGCCCGGCGAGAGGCGAAAGAACTTTTTCAGAGGATGCTCCATGAAGTCGTCCCGCTCGATGTAGAGCTCGCGCCCGAACCTGATCCGCCGCGTGCCCGCGGCCGGCTCGTCCGGATGGTTGATGGCCTCGAGCTCCTCGCTTCGTCCTTGCGGATAGTTCTCGATGACGATCTTGAGCGGCCGCAGCACCGCCATCCGCCGCAGCGCGGTCCGATTGAGAACCTCGCGCACCGAATGCTCGAACATCGCCACGTCGACGACACTGTTCGCCTTGGCAACCCCGATCCGCTTCACGAAATCGCGAATGGCGGCGGGCGGCACGCCGCGGCGGCGCAGGCCGGCGATCGTCGGCATCCGCGGATCGTCCCAGCCGGCCACGTGGCCGCCGCGCACGAGCTCGGTGAGCACGCGCTTCGACAGCACCGTGTACGTCATGTTGAGGCGAGCGAATTCGTACTGCCGCGGCCGCGAGGGAACCGGCAGATTCTCGAGGAACCAGTCGTAAAGCGGCCGATGGTCCTCGAACTCCAGCGTGCAGATCGAATGGGTGACGCCTTCGATCGCGTCGGACTGGCCGTGCGCGAAGTCGTAGCTCGGGTAGATATGCCATTTCGTTCCGGTGCGAGGATGCGGCGCGTTGAGGATGCGGTAGAGCACCGGGTCGCGTAGGTTGATGTTGCCCGCCGCCATGTCGATCTTCGCCCGCAGCACGCGCGCACCGTTCGGGAATTCGCCCGCGCGCATCCGGCGAAACAGGTCGAGGTTCTCCGCCACGCTACGGTCGCGGAATGGGCTGTTCTTGCCGGGCTCGGTCAGGGTGCCCCGGTTCGCCCGCATCTCGTCCTGCGACTGGTCGTCGACATAGGCCTTTCCGGCGCGGATCAGGTATTCCGCCCATTCGTAGAGCTGCTCGAAATAATCGGACGCGTGGTAGAGGTGCTTGCCCCAGTCGTAGCCGAGCCAACGGACATCGCGCTCGATCGCGTCGATATATTCCCGCTCCTCCTTGGTCGGATTGGTGTCGTCGAACCGCAGATGGCAGCGGCCGCCGAACTCTTCGGCGATGCCGAAATTGAGCGCAATGGACTTGGCGTGGCCGACGTGCAGGTAGCCGTTCGGCTCCGGCGGGAACCGGGTCACGATCTGGGTGTGCCGCTTCGCGGCGAGATCGGCGGCGACGATGTCGCGGATGAAATCGCGTCCAGCTTCCGTGAAGGTTTCGTTCGCCGTCATGCCGATCCCTGCTGTGCTGCGCCGTGGCGGCGCCTATCTGCCAGTTTCACGGCCGCGCGTCGAGACGGCCCGCCTTTATCGCGCTCGCGCGTCTTTGCCGGTGTTGAGAGCCGTGGTACATCGCCGGACGTCGTCGTTGCCCGCCGCCGGTCCTGCCCGTCCACATGACTGAAACCGTCGTCACCCGCTTCGCGCCCTCCCCGACCGGCTTCCTGCACATCGGCGGCGCGCGCACGGCGCTGTTCAATTGGCTCTATGCGCGCGGACGCGGCGGCAAGATGCTGCTGCGCATCGAGGATACCGACCGCGAGCGCTCGACCGAGGCCGCGGTCGCGGCGATCCTCGACGGGCTGTCCTGGCTCGGCCTCGACTGGGACGGCGAGGCGATCTCGCAATTCTCCCGCGCCGCGCGCCACCGCGAGGTCGCGGAACAACTGCTTGCCGCCGATAAAGCCTATTACTGTTACGCGAGTGCCGAGGAACTCGCAGAAATGCGCGAAGCCGCGCGGCGCGAAGGACGCGCGAAGCTCTATGACGGCCGCTGGCGCGACCGCGATCCGAAAGAGGCGCCGCCCGGCGTCAAGCCGGTCATCCGCCTCAAGGCGCCGACCGAGGGCGAGACGATCATCGAGGATCAGGTCCAGGGTCGCGTGGTCTGGCAGAACAAGGACCTCGACGACCTGGTGCTGCTGCGATCCGACCAGACCCCGACCTACATGCTCGCGGTCGTGGTCGACGACCACGACATGGACGTGACCCACGTCATCCGCGGCGACGATCACCTCACCAATGCGGCGCGACAGAAGCAGATCTACGAGGCGCTGGGCTGGCCGGTGCCGGCCATGGCGCATATCCCGCTCATCCACGGACCCGACGGCGCCAAGCTCTCCAAGCGCCACGGCGCGCTCGGGATCGATGCCTATCGGGCCATGGGCTATCTGCCCGCCGCCATGCGCAATTACCTCGTCCGGCTCGGCTGGAGCCACGGCGACCAGGAGATTTTTTCGACCGAGGAGATGATCGCGGCGTTCGAGCTGGCGCAGATCGGGCGCTCGCCGGCGCGGTTCGATTTTGCCAAGCTCGAAAACCTCAACGGCCATTACATGCGCCAGACGTCCGACGCCGAGCTCCTCGCCGAGATCGAGCGCGTCCTGCCGCATATTGCCGGCGGCGAGGAGCTTGCCGCCAAGCTCACCCCGGAACTGCGGCAAAAGCTGCTCGACGCGATGCCGGGCCTGAAAGAGCGCGCCAAGACTCTGGTCGAGCTCGTCGATTCCGCCCGGTATCTCCATGCCGAGCGGCCGATCAAGCTCGAGGACAAGGCGGCGGCGCTGCTCACGCCCGACGCTCGGGCCATGATCGCCGGGCTCCTGCCGGTGCTCGAAAGCCTCGATCCGTGGACCCAGGAGCACCTGGAGCAGGCGGTGCGCGGCTTTGCCGAGCAACGCGGCCTGAAACTCGGAAGCGTCGCCCAGCCACTGCGCGCGGCGCTCACCGGGCGGACGACCTCACCGGGCATCTTCGACGTGCTCCGCGTGCTCGGCAAGGTCGAGAGCCTGGCGCGCTTGCGCGACCAGGCCGTGCAGGCGGTCGGTGCCTGATTTTTGATCGACGGCGGCACTTGTCCGCGGCGCCGACGCACCTTGCGGCACTGCAGCGAAAAGGTTACCTAAACCCCAGGCCCGCGGATGACGGGCCCGGCAGGTTTTGACGCAAACTTTCGCCCCGCTGCGCGGTTGTCAGCCTGCGCCATCTTCATTTCGAGGGCTCGAGCATGGACGCGATCGCGGACGCCAAGGCCAAGGCCGCCACGGGCACCAACGCCGCAACGCTGAACGTCGGCGACAAGAGCTGGACCTTCCCGGTCTACGACGGGACGATCGGGCCGTCGGTGGTGGACATCGCCAAGCTCTACAACACCGCGGGCATGTTCACCTACGATCCGGGGTTCACCTCGACCGCCAGCTGCGAGTCGAAGATCACCTATATCGACGGCGACGAGGGAATTCTGCTCTATCGCGGCTATCCGATCGAGCAGCTGGCCGAGCACGGCGACTTTCTCGAGACCTGTTATCTGCTGCTGTACGGCGAGCTGCCGACCGCCGCCCAGAAAAGCGATTTCGATTATCGCGTGACGCGCCACACCATGGTGCACGAGCAGATGAGCCGGTTCTTCCAGGGCTACCGGCGCGACGCGCATCCGATGGCGGTGATGGTGGGCAGCGTCGGCGCGCTCTCGGCGTTCTATCACGATTCCACCGACATCTCCGACCCGCACCAGCGCATGGTCGCCTCGATCCGCATGATCGCCAAGATGCCGACGATCGCCGCCATGGCCTACAAATATTCGATCGGCCAGCCGTTCATCTATCCGAAGAACGATCTCGACTTCGCCACGAATTTCCTGCGGATGTGCTTCGCGGTGCCGTGCGAGGACTACAAGCCCAATCCGGTGTTGGCGCGCGCGATGGACCGCATCTTCATCCTCCACGCCGATCACGAGCAGAACGCCTCGACCTCGACCGTGCGGCTGGCGGGCTCCTCCGGAGCCAATCCTTTCGCCTGCATCGCCGCCGGCATCGCCTGCCTGTGGGGTCCCGCGCACGGCGGCGCCAACGAAGCGGCGCTGAAGATGCTCGCCGAAATCGGCTCGGTCGATCGCATCCCGGAGTACATCAAGCGCTCCAAGGACAAGAACGATCCGTTCCGCCTGATGGGCTTCGGTCACCGGGTCTACAAGCACTACGATCCGCGCGCCAAGATCATGCAGAAGACCTGCTACGAGGTGCTCAACGAGCTCGGCAACAAGGGCGATCCGCTGCTCGAAGTCGCGCTCGAGCTCGAGCGCATCGCGCTCCACGACGAATATTTCCTCGAGAAGAAGCTCTATCCCAACGTCGACTTCTATTCGGGCATCACGCTCAAGGCGATGGGCTTCCCGACCACCATGTTCACGGTGCTGTTCGCGCTCGCCCGCACGGTCGGCTGGATCGCGCAGTGGAAGGAGATGATCGAGGACCCGCAGCAGAAGATCGGGCGTCCGCGCCAGCTCTATACCGGCGCGACGCGGCGCGACTACCTGCCGATCTCGCGGCGGAATCATCGCTGAGCGGTCGACGCCGATTTCCACGTCCAAGCTCGAAAAGGCCGCGGATGTTTTTCCGCATTATTCGATCACTTCATCGGCAATGGCGAGCACGCCCGGCGGAATGTTCAGCCCGAGCGCGTTGGCGGTCTTGAGGTTGATGACCAGCTCGAACTTGGTCGGGCGCGCGACCGGCAGGTCGGCGGGCTTTTCGCCCTTGAGAACGCGGCCGCTGTAGTTGCCGGCGAGGCGATAGGCATCGGTGATGCTGGGTCCATAGCTCATCAGGCCGCCGACCGTGACGAACAGACGATACTGGTAGATCGCAGGCACCCTATGTCGCGCGGCCAAGGCCACGAGTTGTTCCCGCCGCG
>WNFC01002375.1_pt1 | contig 21866 bp, 22 predicted proteins | sample 5400541 | NCBI WGS metagenome assembly WNFC01 (sample SAMN13153342, study PRJNA577476) | soil metagenome | isolation source: 120 cm saprolite under Douglas fir tree site 2 hole 2 replicate 1 | place: USA:California | collected 2015-04-18
CGAGCTCGACCTTCTCGACGCCGAGCTCCATCGCGCGCTCGGGCGACAGGAACGGATCGAAGGCGATCACCTTCATCTTCAGCCCGATGGCGCGGTCGGCGACGATCGAGCCGATATTGCCGCAGCCGATCACGCCCAGCGTCTTGGCGGTGATCTCGACGCCCATGAAGCGGTTCTTCTCCCACTTGCCGGCCTGGGTCGAGGCATCCGCCTGCGGGATCTGGCGCGCGAGCGCGAGCATCAGCGTGATCGCGTGCTCGGCGGTGGTGATCGAATTGCCGAAGGGCGTGTTCATCACGATGATGCCCTTGGCGGTCGCGGCCGGGATGTCGACATTGTCGACGCCGATGCCGGCGCGTCCGATCACGCGCAGCTGCTTCGCCTTCTCCAGGATCTTCGGGGTCACCTTGGTGGCCGAGCGGATCGCGAGGCCGTCGTAGTCGCCGATGATGGCGGCGAGCTTGTCCTTGTCCTTGCCGAGGTTCGGCTGGAATTCGACGGCGAGCCCGTGGTCCTTGAAGATCTGGACGGCGGCGGGCGAGAGCGCATCGGAGATGAGAACGCGGGCAGTCATGGCAGGGGTCCTGGGTTGTGGCGGCCGCCGTCAGCGCAGCCAGCGCAGCATGTGCGGATAGGACGCAACGCCGCGCGCCGCGGCATGGCGCGGCTCGACCGCCATGCCGTAGGTGTGCAGCAGCGGGACCCCGAGATAGTGCCCCGCGCTGAAGTTCTCGATCAGCGACGACGACGCCCCCTTGTAGCCGCCCGGGTGAAAGAGGATCTCGAGATCGATCCTGAGGTGGCGCGCCGCCGCAAACGACCAGGCGATCGCGGTCATCTCATCACCGCCGCTAGGTGAGAGCGTCGGCTGCCGGCGCTCGGCCGGATTGGCGACCGCCACATGGCCCGCCTCGTGCAGGATGTCGCCCGGATAGGCCAGACGCGATTCGTCGATCAGCACCGCGCCATCGCGAATGTCGAGCCCGGGCAGGACGGTCGGCTCCGACAGCGACGCCGCGCGGACATCGATGCCGATGCCGCGCACGAAGGCCGCGAGCCGTTCGGTCAGGGGATCGGAAAACATGGTCACGCCGCCTTCGGCAGCGCTTCCTTGCTTTTGGCGAACGCCCAGTCGAGCCAGTGCGTCAGGATCTCGACGTCGCTCGCCTCGACGGTCGCGCCGCACCAAATCCGCAGGCCCGGCGGCGCGTCGCGATAGTGGGCGAGGTCATAGCCGGCGCCTTCCTTCTCGATCATCGCGGCGAGCGTCTTGGCGAATGCCGCCTGCGCGTCGGCGGGAAGCTTCGTCACCGCCGGATCGACCACCTTGAGGCAGACCGAGGTGTTCGAGCGCGTCGCCGAATCCTTGGCGAGGAAATCGACCCACGGCGTTCCTTTGACCCAGTCGGCGATCGCCTTGGTGTTGGCGTCGGCTCGCGCGATGAGCGCCTCGAGCCCGCCCACCGACTTCGCCCAGGCCAACGTATCGAGATAATCCTCGACGCACAGCATCGATGGCGTGTTGATGGTCTCGCCCTCGAAAATTGCCTCGTTGAGCTTGCCGCCCTTGGTCATGCGGAAGATTTTCGGCAACGGCCAGGCCGGCTTGTGGCTTTCGAGCCGCGCGACCGCGCGCGGCGAAAGGATCAGCATGCCGTGCGCCGCCTCGCCGCCGAGCGCCTTCTGCCAGGAGAAGGTGGCGACGTCGAGCTTCGGCCAGTGGAGTCGCTGCGCGAACGCCGCGGAGGTGGCGTCGCAGATCGCGAGGCCCTTGCGGTCGGCGGCGATCCAGTCGCCGTTTGGAACGCGCACGCCCGAGGTCGTGCCGTTCCAGGTGAACACGACGTCGTTCGACCAGTCGACCTTCGCGAGATCCGGCAGCGCGCCATAGGGCGCCTTGAGGACGGTGAGATCCTTGAGCTTGAGTTCTTTCTGGACGTCGCTCACCCAGCCTTCGCCGAACGATTCCCAGGCCAGCATGGTCACCGGCCGCGCGCCGAGCAGCGACCACAGCGCCATCTCGACCGCGCCGGTATCGGACGCCGGCACGATGCCAATGCGGTAGTCGGCGGGGACTTCGAGGATCTCGCGCGTGAGATCGATGGCGCGCTTGAGCTTGCCCTTGCCGAGCTTGGCGCGGTGCGAACGTCCGAGAGCGGCGTCGGTGAGGGCTTGGAGGCTCCAGCCGGGGCGCTTGGCACAAGGGCCGGAGGAGAAGTGCGGAACGGCCGGCCGCACGCCGGGCATCGCAACGGTCATGAGTCTACCCTTCCAGATAGGCGCCCCTCGGTGGGGAGGGGTGTCCCGCGGTCGGGCTTAAGGAAGAGCAGGCGCGACGTCAAGAAGGAGTTTGGCGAATGGCGCGTAGCGTAGCGGCGAATAGAGAAAAATATCCTCCCCTACTCGCCGTTCGCCCTTCGCACGTTCAATCCAGCGTGTAACGCAGGCCGATTCTCACGTCGTGCGCGTTCATGTTGCCGTAGTCGATGGTGCCGATGCCGTTGAGAAACGTCTGCGGCGCACCGAGGTGCAAGAAGCGATAGCTGGCATCGACGCCCCAATTGCGCGAGAGCGCGAAGGACACGCCGGCGTGCGCGGCCCAGGCGATGTCCCACGTGCCCGGCGTGCTCGTCGTGACGGCGACCGAGGCCGCCGTGAACTGGTTCGGCCGCATCCAGCTGAAGCCGATGCCGGCGCCCACATACGGCGTGAACCCCTTCCAGGTGCCGAGATCGAAATAGCCGTTGAACAGCGTCGTGATGGCGGTGATCCGCGCCTGCACGTCGGGCGACGCCACCGCGGTGGCGCCGAAGAAGTGCGGGCGCAGGCCGTAGCTCGCAGTGATGTCGCCGCGGAACCATTTCGCCTTGAAGCCGAAGCCGAGGTCGAAGGCGGTGCCGCTGGAATATGACGCGCTGCTGAACGGCACGCCGGCGATGGCGCCGCTGGTCGAATCGAACATCCGATAACCGACGTCGCCGCGCACATAGATGCCCGACATGAACTCGGTGGCGTAGAGCGGCTGTGTGATCAGCGGCGGCGGGAACGCCGGGTCGGCCGCCTGCGCCACGCTCGAGGCGAGCAATGCCGCGCCAACGATGATCGCCGATGATGCGAGGCTTCGCATGGCTCAACTCCCCTTGAAAGCCGCAAAGCGATGCCGGGGCGCGAGCAGCCCAGGCCGACACCGACAATGGCGGAGAGCGGTTAATGCGGGATTAACCATGTTTGTTAACTTCGGTAACTCTGCTGCGCGGCGGGAGAAGCGAAGGGCGGATAGGGATTGGCGAGTAGCGCCATACCTATTGGCTACGCGCCACTACGCAAAAAAGAGAACGGCGCGGGTTCGCCGCGCCGTTCCAAACCCGTTCAGATGATTCGTGTCAGCCCTTGCGGATGAGCGGCGGCGGAGGCGGCGGCTCATCGCAGCACGACCAGCGGATGCCGAGCATGAGGTCGTGCGAGTTGAGATCCTTGAACTGGAACGGCGTGCCGTTGACGACCGTGACGCCGTCGAACGAGGTCGTCGGTCCGGTCTTCGCGTCGCCGAGATGGAGATAGCGATACGCCAGCTCGACGGTGAGGCCGGGGTTCACCTTGTAGGCGAGACCCGCATGGGCCGCCCAGGCGAAGTTCCACTTCGACGCCTCCGAGCCGAAGGTCGTGCTCAGGATCGTGGCGCCGACCTGCGTGGCGCCGATGTCGACGAAGTTGCTGATCGTGTTGCGCGACGCGCCGACGCCCAAACCGACGAACGGCGTGAGGCACCACCAGGTTCCGAGATCGACATAGGCATTGGCGAGGAAGACCCATTCCGACTTGCTGGCGTTGTAGCTGTCCGGAAGGATGATTGCTCCGAACCGCGCGGTCTGCGAGCCTTTGAAATTCGCCTTGGCGCGAAATTCGCCGGTGAAGTCGAAGCGGAACCAGTTGTTGAGCTGATATCCGGCTCCGAGTCCGAAGAACGGCGCGCTGTCGAAATCGAGGAACGTCGTCGTCACCGTGGTGCCGGGGCTGACGACGTTGTCGAGCGATTTCACGCTCTGGCTGCTCAGGCCGATATTGCCGCGCAGGTACCAGCCGCCGAAATCCTGGACGATCGGCACGCGCTGCAGCATCGGCGGCGGCAATGGCGGAAGATCGGCGGCGCTCGCCGGCGGTATCGTGAGGACCGCAACCGCCGCAGCGGCGGCCAGCAATTTCGTTGTGCTCATGGCTTCGTCCCTTCACTTCAAGGGCGCGACTCGACGCGACCCACGTTCGATGAAGCGGACAGTGCCAGCCATTCGTTAAACGGGACTTAACCTTACCTTTTAACCACGTTTTTTAATCTTCGATCCGCGCGTGCGGAGAAGGATCAGAGCACCGCAAACGCACGCGGCCGCGCGCCGCGCGCGCGTACGTTAACGGCGCGTTCAGAAACCCTTTACCGATTGTTAGGAATGCGCGCCGCTCACGCCGCGACGGCGTTGAGCGCGTCGACGATGCCGTCGACGACTTCCTCGACCAGGTTCGGATCGTCGCCCTCGCCGGTGACGCGAATCACCGGCTCGGTACCGGACGGACGCACGATCAGCCGCCCGTGGCCGTTGAGTCGCTTCTCCGCGTCGGCGATGGCTGAGCGCACCTTGCTGTGCTCGTGCGGCTTGCCGGCGCGGTAGCGCACATTCTTGGTCACCTGCGGCAGCGCATCGAAGCGGTGGCAGACCTTCGATACCGGCTGTCCGTGCTTCTTCACCACCGCCAGCACCTGCAGGGCGGCGACGAAGCCGTCGCCGGTGGTGGTGTAATCGGACAGGATGATGTGGCCGGACGGCTCGCCGCCGAGATTGTAGCCGTGCTGGCGCATCTGCTCGAGCACGTAGCGATCGCCGACCGGCGTGCGGATCAGCGTCAGTCCGAGCCCGTGCAGGAACTGCTCGAGTCCGTAGTTGGACATCACGGTGGAGACCACGCCCGGCTTCGCCAGGCGGCCGTCCCCTTTCCAGCTCTCGGCGATGACGGCGAGCAGCTGGTCGCCGTCGATGACGCGGCCGCGTTCGTCGACAATGACGACGCGATCGGCGTCGCCGTCGAGCGCGATGCCGATGTCGGCGCGCATCTCCCGCACTTTGTGGCAGAGCGCATCGGGCTCGGTCGTGCCGCAGTCCTTGTTGATGTTGAAGCCGTCCGGCTCGGTGCCGATCGAGATCACCTCGGCGCCGAGTTCCCATAGCGCTTCCGGCGCCACCCGATAGGCCGCGCCGTTGGCGCAGTCGACGACGACGCGCAGCCCTTCGAGCGACAGGTTCTTCGGCAGCGTGCGCTTGGCGAACTCGATGTAGCGGTCGTGCACGCCGTCGATGCGCTTGGCGCGGCCGAGCGCGGCCGACTTGGCGAGCTTCTTCGACATGTCGGAATCGATGAGACGCTCGATCTGATGCTCGACGTCGTCCGAGAGCTTGTAGCCGTCGGGACCGAACAGCTTGATGCCGTTGTCGTCGTAGAGATTGTGCGAGGCCGAGATCATCACGCCGAGATCGGCGCGCATCGAGCGCGTCAGCATGGCGACCGCAGGCGTCGGCATCGGGCCGAGCAGCAGCACGTCCATGCCGACCGAAGTGAAGCCCGCCACCAGGGCGGTCTCGATCATGTAGCCGGAGAGCCGGGTGTCCTTGCCGACGACGACCCGATGGCGATGGTCGCCGCGGCGAAACACGATGCCGGCCGCCTGCCCGACTTTGAGGGCCAGCTCCGGCGTGATGACGCCGTTGGCGCGGCCGCGAATCCCGTCTGTGCCGAAATACTTGCGAACCATGATGTCCCCTGCCCGGCGCGACGCGGGCCACACCCACACGGGGCGCATATATCGAACATCATACCGCCAATTGCTTCAAAAAATGTGAGCAATCGTTACCGGCCTGTGCACATCGTGAATCCGGTTGAGTCCCAGGCACTTACGATGTCGATCAATGACGTTTTGCGGCCTTGTCGCGCTTGTCCTGCTTGGACCGCGCCGGCTGCGTGACGCTGACCGGATCGGAGCCCGGAAAGGTCTCTTCCAGCCCTTCATCGAGCGCGCGATCCAGGCGATCCTGCTCAGGATCCTGGGGAACCGGTTTGGGTTTATCGATGCTCATGACGGAAGTCCCCTGTTTGATAATTGTGCATTCGAATCAACGCTCTAGGCCGGATTTCGTTCCCTGCGATAAGAGGCGTCAAGCCATGGCTCTGCAGAACCGCGTGACCCCCTTCGGCGAACTGCTCGCCGTCCCGGCGCGCGGCCTGTTCATGGGCAATCGCGGCGGCCGGCTGCATGACGACGATCGCCGGCTCGCCTCGCGGCGCTGGACCTCGAAGGCGTGGATCTGCTGCCGGCTCTCCTTCAACGATCGTCACCGCACGGTGTGGGGACGCGGCTACACGGAGCTCTTTTTCCTCGACGAGGTGACGGCGCTCGCCGCCGGCCACCGCCCGTGCTTCGAATGCCGCCGGCAGGATGCGATCGCGTTCGCGCGTTACTGGGCGCGCGGCGGCGCCGAACGCGCACGCGCCGCCGAGATGGATCGCGTGCTGCATGCCGAGCGCCTCGCCGGGCGTGCCAAGCGCATCCATCGCCCGCCAAAGCTTCCCGACGGCGCGGTCGTCATCCTGGCGGACGCGCCGCAATCCGCCTTCGCGGTGCGCGGCGATGCGCTGCTGCGCTGGACGCCGGCCGGCTACGCGGGCGCGCGCAAACGCGCGGATGCAAGCATCGCGGGTCTGCTCACGCCGCCCGGCATCGTGGCGGTGCTGGCCGCCGGCTATGCGCCGCAGTGGCATCCGAGTGCCGGGTGACCGCGCGCCGAGGCCGATGGAATCGCAACGCCGCATGCCGTACGCTGTCGGCGACGAGAGAGGGAGAGTGCCATGCCCAAGTTCACCTACGACCACATCCATCTGCGCAGCCCGGATCCGGAAACGACCGCCCAATGGTACGAGCTCATGCTCGGCGCCGAGGTGGTCCGCACCATGCAGCAGGGCAAGCCGCGCATCGATCTCAAGCTCGGCGGCGCCAACGTGTTCATCGCGCCGGTCGCGGCAGGCGACGGCGTCAATCCGCCGCCGGTCACGCCGTATGAGGGCCTCGACCATTTCGGGCTGACGGTGAGCGGCATCGACGCCGTGGTGGCCGAGCTCAAGGCGAAGGGCGTCGAGTTCACGCGCGATCCCACCACGGTGCGGCCGGGCGTTCGCGTCGCCTTCTTGCGCGCGCCGCAAGGCGTCTCGATCGAGCTGCTCGACCGCAACGCGTGAGGAACGGCCATGGCCGAAAAGCAATACGCGGTCACCCACACCGACGAGGAGTGGCGCAGCCTGCTCACGCCGGAACAATACGAGGTGATGCGCGAGCACGGCACCGAGGCCCCGGGAAGCTGCGCGCTCAATTATGAGAAACGCTCCGGCACGTTCACGTGCGCCGGGTGCGGGCAGCCGCTGTTCGTGTCGAAGCGAAAATTCGACAGCGGCACCGGCTGGCCGAGCTTCAACGATCCGGAGCCGGGCGCGGTCGAGACCACGGTCGATCGCAGCTACGGCATGGTGCGCACCGAGGTAAATTGCAGCCGCTGCGGCAGCCATCTCGGCCACGTATTCGACGACGGCCCGCCGCCGACGCACCTGCGCTACTGCATCAACGGCGTCGCGATGAATTTCAAGCCGGAGTGATTTTTCTTTCGTCATGGCCGGGCTTGGCCCGGCCATCCACGCCTTTCTTTCTTGCGCGACCGCAAAGACGTGGATGCCCGCGACAAGCGCGGGCATGACGGCTCAGAGTTTGCCGCCCTCCCCCTCCACCAAAATCACGTGCAGCCGCCGCGGGCCGTGCGCGCCCAAAATCAGCGTCTGCTCGATGTCGGCGGAGCGCGATGGGCCGGTGATCAAGTTGATCGCGCGCGGCATCGTGCCTGCCCCGAATTTTTCGCGCAGCCGCTGCCACACCGTCTCGTAGTCGCCGACGATGTCCTTCGCCTCGAGCACGACGATGTGATTGTCGGGCAGGAAGTTGAGCGAGGTCGGATTGTCGGGGCCCGACAGCATCACCACGGTGCCGGTCTCGGCGACCGCGCCGAACGCATGCGAGACGGACGAGAGCTGGTTGCTCTGCGAGCGCACCGTCGACACTTCGAGCGTGCCGGCGCGCTCCCACGGCAGCGCGGCGAGCAGCGGATCGGCGCCGCGTTGCGCCGCCATCGGCAGATTGTGCCGGCGCAGGAATTGGCTCACCTCCGCGGGCACGTCGGCGAGATTTTGCACGCGCGCGATGCTGCCGGCCGCCGCCTCGACCATGGCGGCAAAGAGATCGCGCTGTTCCTTCGCCGGCTTTTGTCCGCGCGCCGGAATGAGGCCGCACGGATGCCCGGCGAGCCGGTCGGCGACGACTCTTTGCCGCGGCGCCTCGCTGCCGGTCACGCCGAGCGAGCGGCGGATCGAGGCGAGGATGGAGTGGCGCGCGCTCATCGGGCTTTGCCTCGCGCCTTCCACTGCGCCTGGAACGTGGCGCCCTCGGGGACGGGAAAATCGCGATGTTTTGTCCATCCGCCGGCGAGCGGCAGCCAACGAAAGCGTCCGCGCCGCCGGCCGATCAGCGCGAGCGCCCGCGCGAACCACGTGGTCGCGAATCCATAGAGGCGCGGTCGGCGCGCAAAAAATCCCCAGAAGCCCAGCCCTGCCCGCACCGTCGCGGGCGAAAGGTGCCGCTCGAACTCGCGCTCGCGCCACGAGCGCATCATGCGCGGCAGCGGAATGCGCACCGGACACACTTCCTCGCAGCGGCCGCAGAACGTCGACGCATTGGGCAGATGGCCGGCCTGGTCGATCCCGATCAGGCTTGGCGTGAGCACCGCGCCCATCGGACCGGGATAGACCCAGCCATACGCGTGGCCGCCGACCGCGTGATAGACCGGACAGTGGTTCATGCAGGCGCCGCAGCGGATGCAGCGCAGCATGTCGCGAAAATCACCGCCCAGCATGGACGAGCGGCCGTTGTCGAGCACGACCACGTGATATTCCAACGGTCCGTCCGGATCGTCCGGGCGGCGCGGGCCGGTGGAGAGCGTGGTGTAGACCGACATCTCCTGGCCGGTCGCCGAGCGCGCGAGCACGCGCAAAATCTGCGAGGCGTCTTCCAGCGTCGGCACCAGCTTCTCGATGCTGGCGAGCACGATGTGCGCCTTGGGCAGGGTCTGGGTGAGATCGCCGTTGCCCTCGTTGGTGACGATGATCGAGGTGCCGGTCTCAGCCACCAGGAAATTCGCACCGGTGATGCCGACGTCGGCCGCCAGGAATTTCTCGCGCAGCACCGCGCGCGCCTCGGCGAGCAGGCTCGTCGGTTCCACCAGGTTGCGGTCCGCGGGCAGATGGGTGTGGGCGCGGCGGAAGTCCGCCTCGATCTGCGCCTTGGTGAGATGCACGGCGGGCGCGATGATGTGCGACGGCATCTCGTGGCGGAGCTGGATGATGTACTCGCCGAGATCCGTCTCGATCGGAGCGACGCCGTTCGCCTCGAGATGATCGTTGAGGCCGATCTCCTCGGCGACCATCGACTTGCCCTTGGTGGCGGTCTTGGCGCCGAGCCGCTGGCAGATGTCGAGGATGATCCGTCGCGCGTCCCCGGCGGTGACCGCATAGTGCACGTGCCCGCCGGCGGCCGTGACTTGTCTCTCGTACGCCTCGAGATAGAGGTCGAGATGGGCGAGCGTATGGTCCTTGATGTCGCGCGCGGCGTCGCGCAGCGCGTCGAACTCGGGCAGCTTGTCGGCCACCTCGCGCCGCCGCGCGATGAAGTTCACCTCGACGAACTTGAGCGCGTTCTGCAGTTCGGCATCGGCGAGCGCCGCCTTGGCGTTCTCCTTGAACCGGGACGAGCTCGCGGTGCTCACGGCTCCGCCCCCGGAGGCGGTGCGCCGATCGCCGGACCGGCGGTCATGCCGGCGAGCACTTCCGCGACGTGGCGCACCTCGATCGGCTTGCCCTCGCGTTGAAGCTTTCCCGCCATGTTCATCAGGCAGCCGAGGTCGCCTGCGACCAGCATGTCGACGCCGGTCGCCGCCACGTTCGCGGCTTTCTTGCCCACGATCGCATTCGAGATGTCCGGATACTTGACGCAGAACGTGCCGCCGAATCCGCAGCACACGTCGGCGTCGCGCATCTCCTTGAGCGTGAGGCCGCGCACGGTGCCGAGCAGACGCCGCGGCTGGACGCGCACGCCGAGCTCGCGCAGGCCGGAGCAGGAATCGTGATAGGTCGCCGTCCCTTCGAAGCTCGCGTCGATGCGCGCCACGCCCATGACGTCGACCAGGAACGAGATCAGCTCGTAAGTCTTTTCGGCGAACGCGGCGGCGCGCGGCTCCCAGTTCGGATCACCGTGAAAGAGCTCGGGATAATGCACCTTGAGCATCCCGGCGCAGGAGCCGGAGGGCGCGACGACGTAGTCGTACGACGCGAAGGCCTCGATCACCTGCTCGGCAATGGCGCGCGTGGTGCGGCGGTCGCCCGAGTTGAACGCCGGCTGACCGCAGCACGACTGCAGCGGCACATCGACGATGCAGCCGGCGTCCTCCAGAAGCTTGACCGCGGCGAAGCCGACCGAGGGCCGGATCAGATCGACCAGGCAGGTCACGAAGAGGCCGACGCGTTTGGCCGGATCGGCCATGCGAGAATCCTGTGTCAAATCGGGCGTGGAGATTGGCCGAAAGGTGCCGCTCCCGCAAGCGAACGGACCCGTCGCGAAATCGCCCAAATTCCGCCGCGCCCGTAAGGAATCCGTCGCACTTTCGCGCTATGACCTCGCCATGACGATCATCAAGTGGGTGCTGATATCGGGTGTCGGCGGCTATGCGCTGCTGGTCGGGCTGCTCTATCTCGGCCAGCGCGGCATGCTCTATCACCCGACCACGACCTACATACGGCCGGCGGACGCCGGATTCCCCGAGGCGCAGGAGGTCGTGCTCGACACCAGCGACGGCGAGAAGGTGATCGCCTGGCACGTGCCGCCGCGCGGCGACAAGCCGGTGGTGATCTACTTCCACGGCAATGCCGAAATCGTGGCGTGGCGGGTCGATCGCCACCGCAAGCTGATCGCCGACGGCACCGGGCTGATCGCGCTGTCCTATCGCGGCTACATGGGCTCGACCGGCACGCCCACCGAGGAGGGCCTGCACCGCGACGCGCAAGCGGCCTATGCGTTCGCGATCGCGCGCTATCCGGCCGAGCGTATCATACTGTGGGGCCAGTCGCTCGGCACCGGCGTCGCGGTGCGGCTCGCGAGCGAGAAGCCGGTCGCCAAGGTCGTCCTGGAGTCGCCCTATTCATCGACCGTGGACGTTGCGGCGGCGCTGTTTCCATTCGCGCCGGTGCGCTGGCTGATGCACGACCAGTTCCGCTCGGACGAATGGATCGCTTCAGTGAAGGCGCCGGTGCTCATCCTGCACGGCGCGCTCGACGAGGTGATTGCGGTGCGCTTCGGCGAGCGGCTCTTCGCGCTCGCGCGCGAGCCCAAGCGCTTCATCAAGTACGATCGCGGCACGCACATCGATCTGGACGACCACGGCGCCGGAGATGCGGCGCGGGCGTTTATTGCGGAGGCCGCGAAGCCGTAGCCCGGATGGAGCGAAGCGTAATCCGGGGAAATACTTTTTAGCTGATGGGTTTTCCCCGCATTTCGCTTCGCTCCATGCGGGCTACGATCACTCCGGCAGATCGATCTTCACCTCGGCGACGATCTTGCGCCACAGCGCCATCTCGTCGGCGAGCCAGGCCTTGGCCTCGGCGGGCGATTTTGTCGGCACCGCGCGCATCACCTGCACCTTGAGCTTCTCGATGACCGCGGGCGAGTTCGCGGCGGCGAACGCGGCCTTGTGCAACGTCTCGATCACCTCCGCCGGCACGCCGCTCGGCGCGAACAGCGCGAGCCACTGCAAGGTCCCGACACCCGGATAGCCGAGCTCGGCGAGCGTCGGCACGTCGGGATATTCCGGCAGGCGCTTCTCGGTCACCATCGCGAGCGGCCGCAGCTGCCCGGCGCGCACCATCGGGCTCGAGGTCGCGACATTGAGGAAGCCGACATGGGTGTCGCCGCTCACGAGATCGTTGAGCATGCCGGCGGCGCCGGCCTTGTTCGGTATGTGGACGACGTCGAGGCCGGCGCGGTGCGCCAGGATCTCCATGTCGAACTGCGGAAAACTGCCGACGCCGACGCTGCCGTAGCGGACCTTGCCGGGATTCTTTTTGGCGTAAGCGATGAACTCGGCAAAGTTCGTGACCGGAAAGTTCTTGGTCGTGGCGATGATGAAGGCGGGCACGTCGGCGACGCGTGCCACCGGCGTCACCGCGCGCTCGTAGTTGATGGTGAACTTCTTGGCGTAGAGGATCGGCGTGATCACGTTGGCGTTGTTGTTGCCGAACATCAGCGTGTAGCCGTCGGGCCGGGCGCGCGCCATGTCCTCGATGGCCAAAATGCCGAACGCGCCGGGCTTGTTCTCGATCACGAAGGGCTGGCCGAGCGTCTTGCGCATCTCCTCGGTGACGATGCGCGCCACGATGTCGACGGCGCCGCCCGGCGCATAAGGCACCAGGACCTTGATCGGCTTGCTCGGGTATTTGTCCTGCGCCGCGGCAGTGCCGGCCGCAAGACACAGGGCCGCTGCAAGGATCGACGCTGCGCGCTTCATGGGTGCTCTCCCTCGAGTGCGAGCATAGTGGAGATGCGACGGGCTTCCTGACAAGGTGTTTCCTGCTATGTGGGGCATCGTAGCCCGGATGGAGCGCAGCGAAATCCGGGGTCAGCGCGAGCGGCAACCGGTGACCCCGCATTCCGCTTCGCTCCATGCGGGCCACAAGGACGACCGGAATCCACGAATGACCGATCCGATCCAGATCCGCATGGGCGGCTACGGCCCCGCCACCACCGGTTTCTCGCGCGCGCTCAAGTTCATCGGCGAGCGGCTCGAGGCGCAGTTCGGCGACCGGGTGGCGGTCAAATACGTCTGGAACATCATGGATTTCGGCTATCGCGCCGACGACATTCTCTGGCTCGTCGAGCACGGCCTGCTCACGCTCGGCTACCAGTCATCGAGCTACCTGACCGACCGCGTGCCCGACCTCGGCTTCGTCGACCTGCCGTTCCTGTTCGCGAACAACGCCACGGCGCGCGCCGCCATGGACGGCGCGCTCGGCGCGCATCTCGTGCGCAAGATCGAGGCCGCAGCCGGCTACCGCATCCTCGGCTGGTTCGAGAACGGTTTTCGCCAGATCTCGAACCGCGTGCGCGCCGTGCGCCGGCCGGCCGATCTCGCGGGCCTGCGCATCCGCGTGCTGCCGAGCGAGGTGCAGAAGCGGACCTTCGAACTCCTCGGCGCGAGGCCGATGCGCCTCGACCTCACCGAGGCGATCGAGATGATCAAGGCGGAAAAAATCGACGCGCAGGAGAATCCGTTCGCCAATACGGTCACCTACGGGGTGCACAAGTTCCACCGCTTCCACTCGGTCACCAACCACTTCTACATCTCGCGCCCGATCTTTTTGCACCGCGCCGCCTTCGACGCGTGGCCCGCGGACCTCCGGGCCGCCATGCGTCAGGCCGTGGAGGACGCGGTCGCCTTCCAGCGCGAGCTTGCGGTCGAGGAAGACCGCGAGGCGCGCCGCGCCATCGAGGCGCAGGGCTGCGAGATCGCGGAAGTGACGGACGCGGAGCACGGTTTGTTCGTCGCGGCCGTGCGGCCGCTGCTCGACGAGGCGCGCGCGACCTACGGACAAAACATGTTCGACATGCTGGCGAGCGCGCGCCGCTGATCACCGCACCGCGACCGGCAAGTGCGAAAAGCCGCGGAAGCGCGCGCGGCCGCCGCGCACGGGCTCGCCGACGCGCTCGATGGTCTTGAAACGCGCCGCCAGCTTGCCGATCGCGACCTGCGCCTCCATGCGGGCGAGCGAATTGCCCGCGCAGATGTGAATGCCGCTGCCGAAGGCGAGGTGCCGATTGGGCGCGCGGCGGATATCGAAGCGGTCGGGATCGGGAAACTGGGCGGGATCGCGATTGGCCGCGCCGATGCACAGGTGCACGTAGGTCCCGGCCGCAATGTCGACGCCGCCGATGCGGGTCGCGACCGCGGCGCGGCGATTGCCGAGCTGGTTCGAGCTTTCCATGCGCAGGCACTCCTCGATCGCCGTCTCGATGAGATCGGGATGCGCCGCGAGATCGCGATATGCCTCCGGATGGCGCAGCACCAGGTCGACGCTGTTGCCGATCAGGTTGGTCGTGGTCTCGTGACCGGCATTGAGCAGGAAGATGCAGTTGTGCAGGAGCTCCGCCTCCGACAGGCGGTCGTCCGCGCGCGCGCCGCCGACCTCGCTCGCCGCGACGAGCTTTGAGAGGATTTCCGCCTCGTCGTTCAGGCACTCGCGCCCGCGGCGGGCGACCAAGTCCGTGAGGTAGTCCTTGAATTCGGCGACCGCCGTCACGCCGGCATCGAACTGATCCTTCGAGAGGACCGGCTCGAGCGCGCCGAGGATGCGCAGCGACCAGCCGCGCAGCCGGCCGCGCTCCGAGGCCGGGATGCCCAGGAGATCGCCGATCAGCTGCACCGGGATCGCGGCCGCGAAATCGTCGATCATGTCGAGACCGCCGCGCTCGGCCGCCGCATCGAGCAGCCGGTCCACCAGCGCCTCGATGCGCGGCTGCAGCGCCTTGAGCGCGCGCGGCGCGAAGGTCGGCGCGAGCAGCCGGCGCACGCGCGTGTGGATGGGCGGATCGTTGAACACCAGGCTCGTGGTGTGATGCTCGTAGAGCAGGCTGTCGCCGAACTTGGGCTTGAAATCGATCTTTTTGTCCGAGCTCCAGGTCTTGGCATCGTGATAGACCGCGACGAGATCGTCGTAGCGCGTGAGAAAACAGGAGCCATCCGGCATGCGGTGCACCGGATCGTGCTCGCGCAGCGCCCGATAGGTCGGATACGGATCGTCGAGAAACGCGCGATCGAGGCGAGCGAGGTCGAACGACGCGACGAGCGCGGGCCCGGCGGGGGCCGCGCTGCGCGCGTGGTCGGCTGACTCGCGCATCAATGTCCCGCCGCGACGTCCGCTTCCTCGAAGAAGAGATCGCGGATCGACCCCGGCTTGTTCCGCAGCGAGCCGATCTCGTGCATGAAGGCCGCGTACTTCATCACGTTCTCGGGGAGCGCGATGTATTTGATGTCGGGTTCGTCGAGCATCTGCACGAGCTCGTCGACGGTCCAGCCGCGGCCGCCCATCGATTCGAGCAGGATCGCCGCGGCGGCGCGCTTGTCGGAGCGGATCATGTCCTGCGCCTCGCGCAGGGAGGCGAGGAAAACGGCAAACACCTGGCGGTTCGCGTCGTGAAATTTCTGCGTGGTCGAGATCATGGTGAAGGTGGTCGAGCCGCCCATCACGGCGTCCGAGTTCATGATGGTGCGCACCGCCGGGTCGCGCCGCTCGCGCTGATGGAACGGCTGCGACGCATAGTGCGCCTTCACCTCGGTGCTTCCCGTGAGCAGCGCCGCGACCGCGTCCGGGTGCGTCATCGAGACCGTGAAGGGATCGAAGCGGAAGGCGGCGGACGGCCCATACGTCGCCTTGGCGTACATCTGCATGACGATCGAAGGAATCGAAACCTTGACGGCGGTGACGGCGATCTTGTCGCCCTCCTTGAGATCGTCGAGCGAGCGCAGGTGCGGCGCGCGCGTGTTGAGATACATCGGCATCGAGCTCATGGCCGCGACGCCCTTCACGTTCAGGTTGCCCCTGGTGCGGTCCCACAGCGTCAGGAAGGCGGGCGGCCCGGCGGAGATGAAGTCGGCGGCGCCCGAGAGCAGCGCCTCGTTCATCACCGAGGGGCCGCCGACGTCTGCCCAGTTCACGCTGAGCTTGATGCCTGCCTTCGCGGCATTGCGCTCGATCAGCCCGTGCTTCTTCATTACCTGCAGCGGCAGAAAGCCGAACCCGCCGGCGCCGAGCGGAATCTTCAGCTCGCTCACCTCGGCGGCGGCGGACAAGGGCGCCAGGGCCGCGACGGCGAGGATGACGATGCGGATGACGTGGTTCACGGCGCCTCTCCCGCGCTGGCGTTTCGAGGCATTGTAGTGCCGTAGCCCGGATTGAGCGAAGCGAAATCCGGGACGGGCTTTCCCGCATTTCGCTCCGCTCAATGCGGGCTACAAGACTAACCCTTCGCCTGCTCCGGTGCGGCGAGGATCAGCGTCCAGAAAACCTTGTACTTCGAGCCCGGCGCGTAGACCGCGGCGATGCCCATGTGGGTCGCGCCGCTCTTGAGCATGTTGGCGCGGTGGGGCGGGGAATCGCGCCAGCCGGAAAACGCTTCCGCGAGCGTGTGGTAGCCGGCCGAGACGTTCTCGACCGCGATCTTCGCGTCGAAGCCGGAGCCTTTCATGCGCCTGCTGAAATCGCCCTTGGCGTTGTGGTCGATCTTGTCGCGCGCCACCATGGCGCGCGCCTGCTCGTCGGCGAGCCGCATCAGGACGGGATCGAGCGCGACGGTGCCGAGGCCATTGTTCTGGCGGTAGCCGGAAATCATCGAGGCGGCGGCTGCGGCGTCGAGTTCCGCGCCGGTGCTGGCGAGGCTGCGGTAGAAGGTCGGCTGCACGGACGAGGCGCTCGGATCGCCCGCGCAGGCCGCAAGCCCGGCCGCGAGCGCGGCGAACAAAAGACTCCTGGCGGCCGAAAGCATCTGCGATCTCCGAATCGGGGGCCGAGATTATGTCGGCACGACGGTAGCCGAAAGGTGAACGGGGCGGGCGCGCCCGCCGGTCTCATGCGGAGCCCGGGAAGTCAAGGCGGGCGACGTCATCCACAGTCCATCGCCTTGCCTAGCCTTCATTTCATCGACGCTTCGCCTATCATCCGATAGGACGGACGGGCAAATGATGGCGGACAGCGGGCAGAATTCCGGCGCGGACCCACGGGACCAGTTCATCCCGGTGCGCAAGGCCGACATCCTGCACGCGCTCATCGACGACGGGCGGCTTCCCGACGACGCGGCGAAGAAATTCCGCCTGCTCTGCCGTCTGCTCGGCGCGATCTACCACTACGAATATTTCGACCGGCTGGAGACGCTGCGCAACGACTACTACTACTTCAATCCCGATCTGCCGCACGACACGCCGGTCGCGCCGCGCGTGCTGGCGCAGGCGCACGACGAGCTCGTCGCCACCCTCGTCGAGGTGCTCGAGGGCGCCAATTTCGTCGAGGTGCACGCGGAGGACGTGGAGCGCTCGCACGAGGAGCGCCACGTCCTCAAGGTGGCGATCGAGACGCCGCTCGAGGACTACCGCGAGGTGCGCTATTTCCGGCGCGGGCACCATCGCGCCGCGGTCGAGGTCAAGGAATGGTTTGGCCTGCGTCGGCGCACCGTCGAGGTCGACGTCTACGATCATCTGGTGCTGATGGTGATGATCAAGCCGGCGGAGGAGATCACTCCGCAGCTGGCGCATCGATTGAAGAAGAGCAAGCTCCGCCCGGGCACGATCCTGATCAAGTATTTCCGCGACATCGCGCGCGGCGATCTCAAGATGCTGTTTCCCAACGTGCGCGTGGTGATGAGCCTGTTCGACAAGCTCGTGCTCGGGGTGCCGGCGCTCGCCGGCGCAGTCCCGATCATCCTCAACCTGCTGCCGACGATCTCGGTGCTTTTTCTGGTGATCGGCTTCTATCTCGGCTTCGCCGGCGCCGTGCAGGACGACGACATGAAGAAGGCGCTGGCCGCGGTGAGCGCGCTGGTGGCGCTCGGCGGCTTCATCATGCGGCAATGGCTGAAGTATCAGCGCCAGTCGCTCAAATACCACAAGGAGATTTCCGACAACGTCTACTTCAAGAACGTCAACAACAATGCGGGCGTGTTCGACGCCATCATCGGCGCGGCCGAGGAGCAGGAATGCAAGGAAGCCTTTTTGGCCTATTACTTCCTGGCAACCACGACGGAGCCGCTCACCCAGCGCGCGCTCGACGAGCACATCGAGCGCTGGCTCCAGGACACGTTCGGCGTCGACGTCGACTTCGAGGTCGACGACGCGCTCGCCAAGCTGGAGCGCCTCACGCTGCTGCGCCGTGACGGAGAAACGCTTTCGGTGCTGCCGACCGACCAGGCGCTCGCCGTGCTCGACCGCGCGTGGGGCGATTTCTTTCCGGCGCCGAAGGCGGCGGAATAATGTGGTTCGTCATTGCGAGCGAAGCGAAGCAATCTCAGCCGCATGCGCGATGGCGGAGATTGCTTCGTCGCGCTAGACTATTACGCGCCGCGAATCCAAAAGCCTTCGACCTGCTGCCGCCCAACATCGCCAAGCTGATGCCGACCTATCCGGACAGCGAAAAGGTCGCGCACATGGTCAATTACGAATGGTGGGCCGACAACGCCGCGCAGGTGACGCGCCGCTTCGAGCAATGGGTGCAGTCGTAAGCGACACTGAAATCGCTGGATTTTTCCGCCTGGGTTCAATCCGCCAAAATCGACCGATGATCGGGGGAATCTGAGCGCCGACTGAAACTGTTGGCTTTTTCCGTTTGGGTTCGTTTCGCCAAAATGGCAGGGGTGCCGACGGCAGTTAGCTTCGTTTAGCCAAAATGACTGCTGCGGCTCCGGTTCATCTGCGTCGCTGCTTGATCAGATCAGGCGAAGATCAAGCGCGGCGTCCGTCATTGCGAGGAGCGCGAAAGCGCGACGAAGCAATCTCCGCCGCCAAGTCATGCGCAAGTGAAGAGGGATTGCTTCGCTACGCTCGCAATGACAACGAAGCCCAAAGTAAGATTGTGAAGAAAGATTTATGACCGAGCCAAGTCCCTGAATATCCAGCGCGTTCTGCGCTGACTTCGCAATCTTACTCATCTTTCGGGGAGTGGGGTTTCGGATGGTGCTCCTTCGCCGGAGACGGCTCTACCAAAAAACGCCGCATCCACCTGCTCCGGAATGAGCGCCGGCCGGTCGAGATAGCGCGGCGAGAAGTGGAACGGCGTGACGCGCTTGACGCCGGCCGCGCGCGCGGTCCGCCCCGCCAGGGCGGCCGTGAGATGGCGCCGCGCGCTCGGAGGTCTGCTCGTGAATCATTCATAAGAATGAATCGGCGCCGGCGGTCGAAGTCAAATCCCATTCCGTGCGACCTTGCAGATTTCCATCAATCAGCCGATTCAAACCAAACGCCAAAGTCGATCATTTTTGCGCCGGGAAGTAGCTAGCGCGCTCCTCGCAATGACAAGTCTTACGCGCTCAGCCGCGGAATGAGGCGCGCCACGTTGCCGCTCTCGATCGCCTTCATGTCGTCCGCCGGCAGGCCCATCTTGCGCAGCGTCTCGATCTGGCTCACTGGGAAGTACGGATAGTCCGAGCCGAAGGTGATCTGCGAGGTCGGCACGAGCTTCATCAGCGCTGCCATCGCGGGCGCGCTGGTGGCGTTCGCGGTGTCGTAGTGCAGCCGGCGGAATTCGGCCGCGATGCTCTCCTCGGTGAATCCGCTCTGGTCGCCGCGCGTGCTGCGGCCGTAGAAGGCCTGGATGCGGCCGGCGAGCATCGGGATGGTGCCGCCCGCGTGCGAAAAGAGCCACTTGATGTCGCGCAGGCGTTCGAACGTCCTGCTCAAGAGAAGGCTCGTCACCGTGCGCGTCGTGTCGTGCGGCACCTCGAGCACCGCCGGGAACGCGCCGACGCTGAGCTGCCCGCAGCAGGCGGCCACGAGCGGATGCACGTAGACCACCGCCTTGCGCCGGTTGAGCTCCTCCCAGACCGGCTTGTACACCGCATTGCCCAGCCACTTGTCGCCGTAGTTCGTCTGCAGCCCGACGCCGTCGGCCTTGAGCGTGTCGAAGACGTATTCGATCTCCTTGAGCGTCGCGTCGATGTCGACCATCGACAGCGGAGCGAACAGGCCGAAGCGGCCCTTGAAGTCCCGCACCATCTCGGCGCCGTACTCGGCGCAGGTGCGCGCCATGTTGCCGGCGCCGGCCGCGTCGAGGCCGAACCACTGTCCGGGCGTCGAGGCGAGCGACAGCGCGCCCGTCGTGACGCCGTTCTTGTCGAGTTCCTCGACCGCCTTCTCGCGCGTCCAGTTCACCTGGCTGGTGAAGTGGGGAATCTTGCGCGCCTCTTCCCAGCCGAGCCACGCCTTCTGATAGGCCGGCGCGTAGAAATGATGATGCGTGTCGACCACCTTGGCGGCTTGCGCGTGCGCGGCGCCCGTCGGCAGCAGGCTGGCGGCCCCGACAGCTTCGCGACGCGACGACTTCCGGTTCATCGTGCGATCTCCCTGACCCCGTCTAGAGGGAAGCGTAATACAATCGCCATGGCGCGGGTACAACCTTCTTTGGCATGATGTGCGGCAGATCGCCCGCGCGAACGCGCACTGCGCCGCGGGCAAGCATCGCGTCAGCCAAAGCAGGGAGGTCGGACATGTCGATGGACCGCCGCACATTCGTGCAATCCGCAACCGTGCTCGCGGCCGGCGCGGCCGGCGCCGTCAGCACGGGCGTCACGGTCGCGCAGGCTCAGGTGCCGCCCGCCGCTCCGCCCGCCATCGCACTGCCCGACTTGCGCGCGCTCGATCCGACGGCGCCGCCACCGCCGAAACCCGACGGCATGCACGCGCCCACGATGCGGCGCTGGACCGAGCAGCGCTGGATTCTCGACAACATCATCCGTGCGAACGGCATCGACTGGGACCAGGCGCGCCTGCCCGGACTTGCGGCCGCGCTCGGCCCGGAAGCGACCGCCGACATCGCCGCCATCCGGCAGCGCGTGCAAAAGTTCGCCGACATCACGCCCGCGTTCGAGGCGCCGGCGCGGCGGCGCGAGGCACGCGCGATCGAGGCGGAAAAATCCGGCGAGCGCACCGCCGCGCGCGACAATTACTTCATGGCGGCGAACTACTGGGCGTCGGCGCAATGGCCGATCGACGAGAACAACGACAAGAACATCTTCTTCAATCAGAAGAAGCGCGAGTGCTATTTGAAATACGCCAAGCTCGCCGAGCACCGCGTCGAGCCGGCGTGGATTCCAGTGCAGGGCAAGGCGGTGCCCGGCTGGTTCCACCTGCCCTACGGCTACCAGAGCGGCCGCGTGCCCGCCGTGGTCGCGATCCCCGGCATGGACGGCTACAAAGAGCGCAGCGTCGCGCTCAACGGCGATCGCTATCTCTCGCGCGGCATCGCGGTGCTGGTGGTCGAAGGGCCCGGGCAATACGAGAGCGCGGTGCACGGCATCCGCGTGAGCGTGCCGGCATGGCAGGCGGCGGGGCCCGCGATGTTCAACTGGCTCGCGGCGCGGCCCGAGATCGATGCGCAGAAGATCGGCGTCATCGGCCAGAGTTTCGGCTCGCTGTTCGGCACGATCGCGGCGGCGGCCGAGCCGCGCTACCTGGCGGTCGCGGTCGGCGCGACGTGTCTCGAGCCTGGCTGCCACACGATCTTCCAGGAGGCCTCGCCCACCTTCAAGAAACGCTTCATGTACATGTCGGGCATCACCGACGAGGCGGAGTTCGACAAGTTTCGCCTGTCGCTGACGTGGGAAGGGCACGCCGAAAAAATCCGCGCGCCCTATCTCTGCGTCGCGGGCGAGTTCGACGAGCTGTGCCCGTTGGAGAACACCGAGCGCATGATCCAGGCGCTGAAATCGCCGAAGCAGCTCGTGATCTACGCCGACTCGCGCCATTCGGTCGGCGGCGTTCCGTCCACCAATCTCGGCCCGGCGCCGGCGCTGCTGCAGGCCGGGTGGATGGCGGCGCGCTTCGCCGGCAAGCCGCTCACCAGCGAGCGGTGGTTCGTGGATTCGACCGGGCGGATCAACAAGACGGTGTATGTGTGAGGTGACTCTGAGTCTCACTCCCTCTCCCCGC
>WNFC01001985.1_pt1 | contig 21865 bp, 28 predicted proteins | sample 5400541 | NCBI WGS metagenome assembly WNFC01 (sample SAMN13153342, study PRJNA577476) | soil metagenome | isolation source: 120 cm saprolite under Douglas fir tree site 2 hole 2 replicate 1 | place: USA:California | collected 2015-04-18
TTTTTACATAACGTAAAGACCGCGATGCGGGGAGGCTACGTCAAAGGCGTTCAATATGCAAAAGTCCTTTCTTAGTCTCAAAATCTTTTGTGATCTCTCTGGTCTTCTCTCATTTCGTTTTTTGGTGCTCTGTTTCCTTACCTAATTACCCAACGACCAACGCTCGTTGTCATGACGCAAGGAATTTGGCACTGATCCTCATTCCCTCGCGGTTAGACACGAACGGGACTGACCATGAGCTTGAACCCGCAATACATATTTGTAGAAGTACACCTATCCCTTGTCACGATACATCAATATTAACCGCATAGTACAGCATCGGGTACACGGTACATCGTCCGTCAGCTACCTCGATAAGTTGTGTAGGAAAACGGGCTAATCAGCAGCGGAATGTGATAGTGCTCGTCGGGATTAATCGCTGTGAAGGGAATCTGAGAGTGTCATTCTCTCGCATCAGGAGATGTTTTTGCTTGCACCTACTTCAACCCAAGGGTAGAAAGTTGCCTTCCCCGCTCTGTCAAAGTAATCTTTGGTTTTGAACACTATTTTGTACAAGCCTCCGGCCTCCAGTTTCACGCTTTGGGTCGAGTGTGGATCGCTGGAGAGAAGATCCATACAGCGTCCGTCTGCGTTTGTCACTCTACAGTGCAGGCTTTAGGAAGCTTCCAATGTTATAGCGATATCTTACCCTTTGGCTAGTGATTCCCAGATCCCCTCACCCCCTGCGACCGCGGAAGCTTGATAGACCTGAAGACTTACACTTACTCCAGGAGCAGGTTTACCGATTGAAGAATCGAGAACTGTCGAATATAAAAATGAATGAATTATATGTCGTTCCAAGTGGTCTAACTTACCGTGACAAGTGATTGGAGGGGAGGAAGGCATGTCGCAATGGACCGTTACTCAAGATTAAATTAATTACCCTCGGGCCTTATCTTATCTTATCATCAAAGAAAAGTTCATGGTCACCGTGACCGACACTGCAAAACACTCCCATGGCGTCCAGCTCAACATCACCAACCCCACCTCTCGGAAAATATCTTGCATCGACAGGTGCGCGCATTTTCGAATGCATCATGTTCCCGCTGCTGACAATCTCTTCAGATAAAAAAACGCGGGATAAAGCTGTCAAAAACCTCGCCGCGTTCCTGTCGGATCCAGAAGTTCCTCACATCTCTAGCCATGAAATGGACAAACTATGGAAGGGTATTTTCTACTGTGAGCTTCAATCACCAAACGACATAAAGAAGATTTTAATGACCGTCTTCCAAGGTGTTTGGATGTCGGATAGAACATTGGTTCAGCAAGCCCTCGCGTCCGAGCTTGCAAATATACTCTTGAGTATAGACCACAGTACTGCCTCTTTTGAGTACCTCGGAGGATTCTGGAGAACAATCGTACGAGAGTGGGAAGGCATTGATTATCTACGGTGAGCCCCGGTCGACTTCCCGCCTACCCTTCGAATCTCCACTCATAACCCACGTCAGAATGAACAAATACTACATGCTTATCCGGCGCTTTGTCAACGCGTCCTTCCGGCTATTGATGCGATATGATTGGGACTCCAGTAGCCTCCAAACGTACAATGACATTTTGACCGCGAGGGGCGGCCCGCTCTGGTATTCCGACCCATCGCATTTCACATTTTCATGGGCCCTTTGTCTGACGCCGAAACCTCCAGCTTGGATGATAATCGAATACCCTCAAGTCTCAGATATCACCTCGCAGACATCTACCTCGAGGAACTCGACAAAGTACTCGCCTGGAACTCCGAAAACGGCGACGAACGCCCGCCTCGCGCACCCATCGACACGCTGATCGCCCCTTTCCTCACGCTCCTCGCGCGCACGCCATCGAACCACGCATTCGAACGCGTGATGTCCACAGTTCTAGAGCCTCTCATACAGTTCCTCGCGCCCACCGCGACCGGCTCGCGCGAACCCCCGAGCAAGAAAAGGCGCCGCCTCCTGGGCAGCGAATTATCGTTCGTGGCGGACAACTCGTGCGCGTCGAGTTCGCCGACGGCAGATAAGTCATCTCTCCATCGAGCACTCCTGAAGCAGGTCTTCTCCGTTGCCAGCGAACAGGACTCGAGGGACTCGAACAGGCGCAGGTTGTACAAGTTTTGGAAGAGTAACATGGAAGATGACGACGACGGGGATGCGCGACGCGACGTCGACGGGAGTTGAGGGACATACTAGTATTTCTTCGTATCGCTCCGAGTCATAGACATATCCTGTATAAATACGACATCGTTGCATCGAACAAGGCTTTGACTTGTCGCCATGTACAGAACGCCGCTCTGATCACCATGACTCATCCCATAAGACTCGGAGGTCGGCTACAGGCTGCTCTTCCTGGGAATAGCAGCCAGTGTGAATGCCAGCGTCTCCAGGCTCTCTCTTGTACAAGCAAGCACACGACCGAGGAACCTACGTCTCCAACGAGCGAAAGCATTTGGAAAAACAGATTGATGCGAGTGTCGACATTATCGATACCAATTACTATCGCCTTCCATAGCTCATTTCCGAGTCATGACAAACGGAGCGCATAATGATTCTCCTCTGCGGATGCAACTCAGGATACAAATGAATATATGGATGTAGTGGTAGTCAAATATCCGGCAACTCCCTCTGCAACAGCCTGGTCCATGTGCTTTCCTTCCACCAGTCATTCATAAAGTCGATCCGGTCCCATAAGGTTTCTTCGTCTAAGCCATAGATCTCATATTTTCCGCCGTTGATGGGTCGGTTCTCTCGACGAGCTACCTCAAGAGCAGCTTTGTTCTCTCCCCTATAAACCACCATTGGTTAAACGTAGCAAGCGTCCTTGCCTCGGAGAAATTACCTTAACAGGTCCAGAAGTTCTTGCTTATCAGGGAAAAACAGCCGTGACTCGAGAACAGCCAAGATAGCCAGGGATACACGGTACAGAAACGAATCGCCTTCCAGGAGGATAACATCCCATAGGCGCGCGCATGCCTCGAATGGGAGATGGTCGAGGAAAAGTGGAACAAGCCAGTCCCGGAGATATGCTGAAGGGGATATCTGATGCTGTTTAAAGTTGAAGTAAACTGATGCAGTAAGTATTTATCAGACAAAAGTTTCATCATCACCGATAAATACTTTTTGGCATGCCATCTGCTAGCAAAGTGTCAAAAATCCTACCAAGACAGTTAGTTGTGATGTTATCCTACGCACAAGCACTACTAACCTGTAGTGAGCCTCCATCTAGGAATACCAACGGCAGGTCAATATACGTGTCAGCGTTCAGTTGTGGGCTGAACTCTTACGTCATCCTTTGTGGTTACACCGCCATAGAAAGAGCGCATGCAGTGACGCTCCAATAAGTTCTTCATAACGACAAAACCCGGGCCCGCAGACATGTTGAGCACGATCATTGCCGCAATCCTCGCAGTCCCTAATACATAGCCCAAGTGCTCATCTGAGCGAGATACGACCCAGGCACACAACATATCCTTGAGCTCTGTATACATCGGCCCAGAATCCGGGTCAAAGATGTGGAGGAATGGCAGAGTGTTTCGTATGTCTTGTTCAATCAGACCGAGCGAGGTCGTCGGAAATGTTCCAGCTGAGAGGGCACGTTTTGCTCGGGTAAGACATGTTCGGTAGGCATCTAATCAGGGAACGTTAAACGATCGTATCAGCGCGAGGCAGTTTGTGTAGTACCTTGAGACAAGGCCAAAGAGTTTCCGACGGCACGCTCCCACATCGTCGCCCGTAGCCTAGTAGGTATACCCGCCCACCAAAGCTTTCGTGTTGCCGGATTACGATGGACTATTTTCCAGTCCGGTAAAATCTCCTTCTCCCATATATACAACGACTGCTCGATTTGGAGCTCTCTTTCTAGCCGACGTTCTTGCAATGCTTTTCTTCGTTTCTCCTCTTTTCAAGAAGAGATGTTAGTATGGTTTCTTCAGGAAGGTGAAGTACTGGGTACCTGCTGCCCTGCTTTGCTTCATCATGTTCTCCCAATCTGCCAGATGCTTCTTGTCTTCATCTCTGCTCTTTGGGGGAAGAAAAGGTGGTCTTGTCCTACTGACAACCTTCTCCAACATACTAGGACCTGTCGATCGTGTGGGTCTGTGACCGGAAGGAGGCGGCCGAGGTAATGACGACGCTGCAGACGGAGTGTCGAGGCGTGGTGAGGATAGCGAATGTGTCGAGGTAGATCTTTCATGGGTGGTCTGTCCAGGGTGCGTCTCTGACTCGCCTCCCGAGATTGGCGTGTCAGCCTGAGGCGGGAGCTCAATTGGGGGAAGTGATGGAGGTGGTGGCGATTCCTGGATTGCATCCGGAGTGGTTGGATCAGAGCGAGACTCTTCAGAATACGTCGCATCATGTTGCGTTTCCGAAGCACTACTGTTCCTAGTATGTCCTTGTCCTTGTCCATCATCTGTGGCTTCGAGCCCATTTTGTATGTCGTCGTGGTCCTCCACCTGGGGGGGTTTCTCGACAGGACTCTCTGAAAGCGAAACGGCATCGAATTTAGCGTCGAGTTGGTTGGGATCTAGTGTGGGGCTCGAGATATCCCTGCAGAGTGGTGAGGCCCACGAAGAAGTCACAAGGACGCCATATACTGACGAGGATGGCCCTGGGAGAATTTCGTTTGTATCTCCCATAACACCGACATCAGGTGACTCTTCCGCACCTGCCAGTTCTTCATCCCCTTGAGAAGATGGAATAGCCCGCGCTAAGTCAGCGCGGATGGCAATAGAAGAGAATTCGTAGTTGGGGTCGGTGTCATCGGCATCCGAGAAGGCATCGTCAAGGGAGAAGGGTGTCGTTACAGGTGGACTCTTTTCGACGTTTTCTTTGACGGAGCTTTGGTCATCCTCAATGGCCCAGTCGTGTTGGTTGTACATCGCAGGCAATCATCTCGCGGCGTTTCCGACTGAGTGCACGATACACGTGACGTGATCAGAATCAGAGGACGTGCTCGACGTTCGACGTATGAAGCAAAGCTCCTTCAACTGCACTTGTAAGTAATGATTGCCGAAGTCTTGCTCGTCCTTGCCGGCCATTCTTCTTCTTTATTTCCTACAGATCACACGGTCCATCCATCTTTTGAACAACTTCTTCATCCGGGTGAACAACAATGCCTCGAATCTATCGCCCTCATTGCCTCTCGGTATCGCAAGATAAAGAACGCCTCATCGATGCTCTCTCGTTCTTCATCTCGTTATGTATGCGCCCTCGCCTCAACCCTAAATCAAATTCTCAAGAAAGAGTACGAGGCGCTCGTCGTGGAAACTGAGGATAAAGTACTCAGACGCGACTCTTCGCTTGTTGCAAGCGGTTCCTTCGTCCCTTTATCATCCATCCGCGCTACCTTTGCCGAGTGGGATGCGCCATTTGTGGCCTTGGAAGCATTAGTAGACAACCTTTGCGCACACTCCGATTGGAAACCCGGTCCCCTCATCAACATGCTCACCTTACGCTCTTCGACGGGTATTCAACGTATCGCATACATCATGTCTCGCCTGTCTTTAGCAGTGCAGCGCGTTTGGAAGGTACAACTCATATCCCTCTTGATCCACGGCTCAATTTCGGACATCGATCCGCTTGTGTCGAAGGATTACGTCTTTCTGGACGGATGCGTCCCTTCTTGCATCTCAGCTCAGGCGAGAAGCTCGATAACTTACGTGGGAAAGGCCATCGGGAAAGTCAAAACCGCTAGATGGAGGGCTCAATTCCCTCAGGACCTCGCAGCGGACCATGCGAGACAGCTAGAAGCAGTACAAGTTGGGGACCAATACGCATTTGATCGGGTCATAGCAGAGATTCGCACCAATGTTAGCGAATGGCTCTGGATGAACGTTCTTACCATCAAAGACGTTGAAACTTCAGTTGATTCTTTGTAAGTATCCGCATACTTGATTATAATATCATGTCTCATAGAGGCACATAGAGCCAGCTACTTTTTAATTCGCAATGGAGAATTCATCCTTTCACTAATCAGGGAGATTGAACGTCTCAAGATCTCTCGACTGACCTCTCGCACGGGTCCATCTATCATGATTCGTGAACAGGACCTCAATCTTGCGTTGCTTCGTGCTTCCTTGGGAACCACCGCCCAATACGACCCATCACTTTCCCGTCTTCGATTTCAGCTCCCTTCTGGCCCATTGCGCCCCCTCCTCCCATCATTATCCGACCCTAGAAATCTTGCCCTTTCAGTCGGTGGAGAAAATATAATGGACACGACCTTCAATGACGTTGTACTTGGCACCGCGTTGAATATGCTATACACGGTTGAATGGCCGTTGGATATGTTTCTCCAACCAACTGATTTGCAGATCTACGGGACCCTCTTCGCCTTTCTATCTTCACTAAGAAAGACACACACGCGGGTGCATACCAGCTGGACTACGTTGTCTAATGCCCAACGCGCCCGTCGACGTTGGACCGGACTAGGTGAAGGAGGCACAACAGAGGACTTGGCCGCGCGTCAAGCACTTTTGCGATGTGGCTGGGGCTTGGTGCGAGAGATGAATTGGTTTCTCGACAACTTGCTCAGCTATGTCATGACAGATGTCATCGACAGCGAATTCAGAAGGCTCAAGAAGCTGCTGAACCCGACGCGAGAGTCGAAGGTCCAGAATCCTGAGGGCATGGTTGGTCAAACTGGGGATCCCCCCAGTCCAAAAACCCCAGGGATCGTAGAGCACCCACTGGCAGAGCCTGGAACTGAACCGACCACTGCCCCTGGTCTGGACTTTACTACGTTGCAGAACATACACAGCACCTACCTCGAGCGGTTGTTGACTGGGTGCCTGCTAACAAACCCCATGCTCACGGCGACTCTTCGACCTATCTTCGAGCTGTGTGAGCAACTTGTTGCACAGGTGGAGAGATGGGGTGGCGATGTATTACCTGCTCTTCTGTCGGAAGGCAGTTTGGCCGGTGGGACCGATGGGATCGGCAAGATGGTTAAGGAACGTTGGTTCATTGTGTCGGAGATCAACGAGGTTTGACTCGCCATCTTTGAGTCCTTACTTGTCACTAATCTCTGCACCACCAATTTAGACCTTCCACTCACTCCTGGACACGTTCTATGAGCAGTTGACACAGTCAACGTCGCAGCAAACATTCACGGGAAGAACAGACCTATCGAAGTCAGGTTTCCTCAACAATACGATACACAACGTATCGATATCCACACCTGGGATGCGGCCGAAGGACGGGAGGAAGTCTGACAAGATTGGGGAGATGCGACGACACATCGAACGGTTGCTACTTCGGCTCGACTTCAATGAGGAGTTCAGTCGGCGTCGAGGTGCCAAAGCAGGAGATATATTACGTGCTCTGAAATTGTAATCTACTATAATAAACGCGTAGCGTATGAAATTCGACTGTCAAACCCTTTTTGTGAGAGATAACCTCATATTGACTGCACTCTGTAGCAGCACATCGGGGGTCACTCTCATGGAATATCCATCGCCATCAGAGGGTGCATTGTCCCTCGATGAAAGGGATGAGCCGCGTTTCACATCATATGATTTCTGATGCTCAGCGCTCAGGAATCGATCCGGATGTTCTCCAGCCTGTTCGACACGATCCCTCTAACGTGGAAGGCATTGGTTGACAAGGAGGCAGATCCATGGGAGTCATTTTATGCGCAATGTGATGAGCCTCAAGTCACCACAGCACCGCTACCTGGGACTTTGCGATGCATAGATGACGAGGTCGAAACAGACACTGTGTAATCTGCGTAGATATGCTGGCATGATATAATTATAGTTTACGCCGTGATCTCCAATCACCAGTAGACATCATCCAATTATCGACATGGCCGCGTCGAAGGTGTCTAGTCGAGTCTCTCAGCAGCTCCGCTTCCTCTCTTCATCATCCACAATGTCCCGTACGCTTTCCATGCATTACTCCCCTCATCCCCATTCTTTGCTTACTTCCTTCCCTAGAATACACCCCTCGGCTCATCGGTGCTCCAAACACCCTCGGTACGCCTGCTTCCAGAACTGTGATCCGGTGACAACGTAATGATCGAATCGCCAGAACATCGCGTCTACATCGAACAAAACGGCCAGGTCCTCTCCCCGTTCCATGACATCCCGCTTTTCGCCGATCAGAGCAATGGCATCCTCAACATGATCGTCGAGGTCCCCCGCTGGACCAACGCCAAGATGGAGATCTCCAAGGAGGAGTCGTTCAATCCCATCAAGCAGGACATCAAGAAGGGCCGCCTGCGCTACGTGCGCAACTGCTTTCCCCACCACGGCTACATCTGGAACTACGGTGCTTTCCCTCAGGTCAGCTCACTTTGCCCCAACCGTTCTCTCCTCAACCCCCCTCCGCTCGCGGCTCGTATCATACTCATATGTATACTTGCTGTTTATAGACTTGGGAGGATCCCACTCGGCAGCACTCAGAGACCAAGGCCAACGGCGACAACGATCCACTGGACGTATGCGAGATCGGCGAACAGGTGGGTTACGTTGGGCAAGTCAAGCAAGTCAAAGTCCTCGGCATCATGGCCCTCCTCGACGAAGGCGAGACCGATTGGAAGGTCCTTGTCGTCGACGTCCAGGACCCGCTCGCCTCCAAGCTGAACGACATTGAGGATGTTGAGCGTCATCTGCCTGGCCTCGTGCGCGCCACGAACGAGTGGTTCCGGTACGAATTTTTTCCTCTTCTTACATCCAATGCCACGTCCCACTGAATTTCCCACCTCCCCGGCAGTATTTACAAAATCCCTGATGGCAAGCCCGAGAATCAATTTGCTTTCTCTGGCGAGGCCAAGAACAAGAAATATGCCGCAGAAATCATTCACGAGTGCCATGAAGCGTGGCGTCGCCTTATCACCGGTGAAAGCCTCGCCAAGACACCGACCTACGAACTTTCGATGTATGCTATTTTGTCCAGGACGATATCGGGAAATCTGAGCTGACACTGGCACAGTCGCAACGTAACCATCAAGAACTCCGCAGAATACGTCAAGCCGGACGACCCCTCATATACAACCCTGCCTTCCGATTCTAGGAAGGCGCCAGCTCCCATCGACCCTGCTAGTCCGTCTGTCCACTTTTCCAGGGCGCTGGATACTCACCATTTTCGCGTTAGTTTCCAAGTGGTTCTACATCTCCTCTGCGCAGGTCTAGATTCGTGGGTGGAAATCAACGAGAAAGGAGCTAGAATTAATGGGACCGTTGATCCATCTACCTTGACTGGTATGGCAGTTGCGTTGTTACGAGTCCTTAGCGATGAATGTAATAATTGTGAAGTCATCATTAGCGTGATCTGGGCTGTCTATAGATACAAATGGCCTCGAGGCTAAAGAACGCGATCTCGGTTACGGTTTTTGATCCAGTATTCGATCCGGCTGCGCTCGCGGGTATCGACAGTATCGGTCGGCAATAGAAGTGACCGTCCAAACGCCTGTTTACTTGTTCAACTGGTGTCAGAGTCTAGGAAGTTCTATACTGACCTTCTAGAGCAGAAAAAATGGAATACTCCGTTGTAGTGACCCCCGACACCGTATGCGTCTCAAGGACCTTGCCTGGGTTGCCACCTTTCTTTGGGCTCAGTTCAGAGCGTTGATACGTGAACGTGAAGGGCGGTTCGCCAATTAGCGCGAATTTAATTTCAGCTTGGTCACCTATGGAATTAGGATTAGCAAGGATGACTCGGCGTTACTGACGACACGCTTGCCTTCATGAATGTCTTGGAAGATCTTATTCCCTTGGCCAACTTGGGCAGTGGGCAACGGATGGACCGCATAGCTTAAATCCGCCACCGTAGATTTGCACATCTTTTGTTGCTGCGCGATGGACGTAATTTTGAATTCACCTGGCTGCTGTTGGGAAAATGAGAATGGTGACTGCTTTGCCTCCTGGGTGTATGCCTTGCCGTTTACGCGGTACCTATTTCCCGTCAACAAAAGCTGGGACCTGAAGGAAACCATCTCACCCAATTGTCCACGGGGGAATACCCTCCAATTGGAAATGTGCAACCTCTCCAACACAGAAGTACTCTCTTCTGTCGAAAGGGATGATCGCGGCAGACTCTGCGACGTCTACCCAAATTGACCGATCGTGAGAGTCGGGTAGCCTCTGTTCACAGCGCGACGCATCCTTGATTGCCTCAATGGATACCTTGTGTTGGCCCACGGACTTAAAATTGTATTCTGGTAGGTCAAGCCGCCAGGTTGTATCGTGTACTGTCACCGTCTCGGTAAAACGTTCACTAGCAGCAAGGTTCTGCACTGAAATTGTGAGCTCAAAGGGTGGTGTACCCTGTAGCACGATGGCACCATCCCCGGTAACCTTATCTTGGGGTACGAAGTTCTCGTACAAGCAATATGAGAGCCTATTAGGAATAGAAAATCGCGCGGAAGGTCGCATGAGAACCTCTTGCTCAAACAGCGGTCGGTCAGAACGGGGGATGACGACGCCCTTGTGCTTGGAGAGGGGGTAAGCGGTATCGCCAACTTGTTTTACTTCATAGTAAATCCGACCCGGTTCAGATGTGTGGAGTTGGAAGCGGGTCCGGGGTTGTATGCTGTTGAAGATGGGCTGATCCAGCAGCCGCGTGCCGCCTGAATCGACGGATCGTGCGATGTTATACATGATTTGAAAAGGAGGTCGACCTACGTGAATGCATTAGGCATGTTAATGCTGACAAGTACGAAAGAATGACCTGTGAGATCAAAGTCAACGTGTCCACTTGTCCCTTCACAAATGGCGGGCAGAATGTAGGTGCCATTATACGACTCGTATACTGCCTCTGTGTCCGGGGAGATTCTCGCAGACGGCCGTGGAACCCAGTCCACTTCATATGTGGATTCCTGAGCTACCACCGTGCCAGGACATTGCGAGTCGGATACCTGTTGCCAGTCCATATTATGCGGCCTTTTACAGTATTGGGACGAACTCACCTCCAAAATCTCATAAAGACCTTGTTCCTTGACGCCAAGGAAATCATTAGGCGACTCCAACCAAGCGGTTCGACTTTGTTCAGGACGTTCCATAATGCGATATTTGATCTCCCACGGCTACCAATCGTTCAGTTAGCAACTATCAAATGTCGGTATCAAAACTGAGTAGGTACCCCATCACCGGTTAACCTCAATGGGAGGCTTGCTTGCTCGTTTTCGAGAGTAATGATGCGCCGCTGACCCTCCTTTCCATAAAACTTGGCTGTGGGCTTGATTTTCTTGACATTAACGGTGACCCCCGGGACGGAGAGCGTACGCTTGCATCCAGATGAGTCTTCGACGCTAACTGATCGTAGGAGATCATATCAATACAGGGTCCCCTGAGTAGGCAAGTGATACCCACTGATGTTAATCTCGACCGATCCACCATCCCTATTCACACCTTTAGGGATGCCAACCTGCAGCCTTCTTCGTGCAGTTTCTATACCGGAAAATGACACGGTCTCGGATTTTTGTGGGCCAACAAGCTGGAGGGTTAGATTCCACGGCCCTATGCCCTGCAAGTCGATGGGTCACTATTACGCTGAAATTGGTCTATGTGGATGCCTACCGTAAGGCTGACATCCACGTCAAAGGTATTTTCTGAGCAACTATTGATCGTCATCCGATCCCTTCCAGAGGATCCTGCAAATATAGCCGACGCCAAGGGGTGGACCATCTGCTCAATGGTGGGGCCTTTCAGCTCTACCTTATTGTAGTTGGCATCGCTCAAGTGAGAAAAGCTGTAGATATAATGGCCACTTTGTGAGGGCTGCAGAGTCATCTCGCCGCGAGAGTTGTAAAACGTCTTAACCAGCTCCCGCGCCGGCTCCTTGTCCCGCTGCATTCGATAGTACACATGAAAGGGTGGTGTTCCATGAAGGACAAGCGAGGCAGCGACCCCAGTGTCTCCAGAGCTGTAAATAGGATGAGTTTATTCTCCAAGTGCCTAATAAAAGTAACGCACCATTCGTGAATTCGTTTCCATTCAATCTCGGCCGCAGGTTTGGGCAGCTCCACCACAGTACAGGTTTCGGGACTTAACACGTCACCTTCACAGTGCTTGCCTTTGATATCGATGATTGTATATTTCCCAGGGGAATCGGCTTCGACAGTCAGGACATGCTTGCCCAATTGGGTCTGGATAGTTTGCTGCCATGGCCGAAGGCGTTTGTTGATGCTTTTGCCAAATTCGTCGGTAGGGGGCTGGTATTTTACTTTCACATCCCACGGTGAGTCCAAATCATCAGCTTCTTGAGCATCGATGAGTAAAGAAACATTAGAGCCAATACGAAGCGAAGCAGGCTTTTGGGGTTCACAACCCTTAAAGGCCATGGTGGGACGATGGAGAACTCGGAGAGAACGACTAATTTCCGCGTTAAACCCGGATAGGTCTCCATGCTTCGCAGGCGACCAAGAGGTAGATAGGTACTCAAGGTTCCCAAGAGCATCTGTGACGCTCTCAAGCACATAAGTATGGATACCGAAAGCTTCAGCGGAAACGGTAAGCGGTACGCGGACCTCTTGAGGAGAGCTATATGATGGGGTGGAAGTTTCTGGAGGTGAGGCATGCTCGGTCTCGATGCCTTCGACGATAAAGTATTCCCTGCGGCCATTGATCTCCTTGAACCACTTGAGACTAAGGGGTGGAACGCCAAAGATGCTCAGAGTTAGGTGGACATCCTTGTCCTCCCCAAGAGTGTTTAGACCAGGCCCTGCACACTTGATGTTGTCTCCGCGAGTAAGGCTATCGCCATCGACGAACTGGGCGTGAGGACATGGGGCGATAGTAATCTCGGGTGGGTACGAGATACGCGCATCAACACCGGATGGGTCACTGACGCCTTTGAGATGAATGGTCCCTGGCTTCGCGAGGCGAATATGCACGATGGACTGAGTCTTCTGTAAGCGTGGAAGAGAGGAGGGAGCGTCACGTGAATCATCATTCCCATATTCGTCGTCATAGTCGTCGACATTGTCATCGTAGGCCTCTTGTTTTGCCGATTTCGTTACTCGAAACTGCTCCGAACGCGCGCTCTCGATGGCCTTTAGATCACGCGCAGACAACGTCACGGATTCGATTTTGCCCCCGGATGACTCGGTGTGGCCCAACGGTGTGATTGTATATCGCAGAGAGGTCGGATTGGAGTTGTTCAACAGGATGGGAACAAGGACACTGTTCGAGGAAGTACCTAAGCAGTACCGCTGACTATAGGGATTGAGTTGCGCGGTGCTGATAGGTGACATGCGAACAATGTGTTGGCCCGCGAGATGAGTATCCTTATAGCCCTCGTTTGTCAAAAGGCCGAAGGTAAGGAAAGAGAATAAACTGGATACGGCGAACATGTTCGAGGATGACTGAAAACCGACGTGATCTATAGACTCTGGATAAGCTTTGTATCGTGATGCTTTGTGAATAACGCACCAAGTCGAGGTGAATGTGCGCTCGAGTCTCCAAAGATGTGTAACCTAATACCGCCAAACAAAAGTCCGTCCAAAAGGGCAAAGCAAAGTATTTGCAATGCTACAATGGAGTTGGCGTAGTTTAATCTTGGGATACGGAGGCGCGAGAGAGCGAGACAGAATAAGACGTCAACAAGCAGCCACTTTTTGCCATAGTGTGTGGTAGGGCCGCCCTCGGAGGAAAGAAGATATCGGAGAAAGTCGAAGAGTTTTATGGCCTAGGAGCGACGAGTTTGATGAGTGATGAACAGACATGTCGGCGCGAGGGTAAACAAAAAGTACTCTCACCTGAATGAGCAGCGCAAAGCTCAAAGCATACAACCTCTGGGATGGAATATCAAGGTAACGTTCAGGAATGAGAGGGGTCACACGAGGAGACGCGGAAGATGAGGACGCTGGAGTCCCAGAACTGACATGACCTGTGGACATATCACACCTGTCACGGCTATTGAAGGAGGTGTCGACTCGCGCTGAGGTGTGGACGTGGGCGTGGCGTGCCAGTCAGGTGACCGTAAGGTACTTTGATACACGCGTACGGTACGGTACATGAACAATATACAGAAACACTCGTGGTATCAACATCTACCAACGTCAGTCCAGACCCTCACCTGCTCAAATACCAGAAGAGCAGATATGCTCCAAGGAAATAGAGCAACTTCTTCACCTGAGGGTCAAGGTTGACCAACGGCGCCCCCAAGCGAGGAGACTGGTTGTCCGCGGAAGGCCCACCAAGGCTTTGGCCCGTGCCTGCGAAAGACGCGGAAGTTGATCCGGAGCTGTGCTTCCTTAGAGCACTCTCTATTGCACTAATAGATCGCAGGAATGAGCAAACGCGACGGGAGGAGGATATAATACGTACGCCTTGTTGGCACCCATAACTTGATCAACTCTGGTCTGCCCCTTCAGAAACACGAAGGTTGGCCTGTGCGCGGTCTTGAGGAGGGATCTTCCGCTAACAAGTATTCAATGCTTACATAGCACTAATAGCATAACGACCCGCGACATCCTGCGCAGCATCCACGTCACACTTGAGGAAGTTCACGTCAGCGTACTGCTTGCTTAGAGCTTCATATGCAGGGGCTATGGCATGGCATGGTCCACACCTGTAGTTACTTTGAGTAGGTTCGGTTGAAATAAAACGTGACAACGCCTACCATGTAGCGTGGAAGTCGATGACCTGTCAAGTACGTGGGCACCAGATGAGTTCCATGCCAGGCCAGCGCACAATTCCGGCTCACAGTTAGCTTTGTAGGTGACTTTTTGAGGACGGCATCAAGTTGAGAGAGTGAGGTGATGTGTGTTATCGCCATTACTTTGAATGTATGCGTTTGGAGGAGACGCGGACCTCTAGCTACTGAGGCTAGAGTTACATAACGAAATGACATTAAACGGGTCGCTAATCTCCCACGTTGTCGGAGCAAGCCTGCTTGCAGCAAACTACAAACTACACGGTGCGGCTGATAAGATACAAAGGCCCATCTATTCTTAGATGAGTTGTCCGTGCTGACCCTCCCTCGGAGGAACTGTCCTTAAATGAAGAACTCTGGAAAGCCTATCGCGTTGAATGCTCCACTTCAGCCGTCGCACGATGGGGAGAAGAGAGCGAGAGACAAGGGGTGAGGAGGACTCGACGTCCGGGAGAATTTGAGTCATGTAAAGCGCTTTGAGCGGGTTCGGATGATGAGACCAACGACGCAGTTTAGAGGATATGACATTTGACGCGTGACCGCGTTGCAAGAGGACGGATTTCTCGTAATTGGCCACAGACTGTGCAAGGTTCCAGTTAGCGCAGGGCACAACATAAAGGAAGAGAGGATGCGCGCCAGAGAAGAATACAGGTATAAACCCGCTCTCCAACGGCGTTCGATATCCAATCCTTTCATTACACCTCGTCTTATGAGATCCGAAATGGTGGGCCTAAGTGGCGATCCTTCGGGTCCTATCGCAAATAAAGAGTGTGAAATGCGCGACGGAGCAATGACGAGCAAGCGCGTCCGTTGGAGAATGGGATCAGCGGCAAGTGAGGCAAGATGATGGCACGTAGAAGCTAGGGTAGACAGTTCCGGGACGTCAAGATATGACACTGGGATACGAGACATGTCAGCGTGGAGGACGGGCTAAGGTGAGGGCACGAACAGATGTACAAAAGTATCTCTGGCGGCATCGATGTGAGTACGAGAGAGGGACAAGTCCTTGGGTAACATGTATGTGGTATAAGTCTCTCTTCGGCCATGGTCGCAACGGGGGAGGAATGAGGACAAGCCGGACGCGGCGCTCAGCAGCCGAAAGTGGATCGCCGGAAAAGGAAACGGAATGCTAGCTTCGCGCGACTTCTAAACAACTATACGCTCGATCGACTTGTGAAAGTAGTTGTCCTTTGCTCCAAAATGACAATATGGAATTTCTTAACAGAAGTCTTCTCATTCCTACCTTTCAATAATCGGAATCCATCAGTCGTACAAATACGCATACAACTATTAATGCTCTTCGTTCTCTCTTTCTTTTCTCTCTCTTCCCACTGCCAACAATCGCAATTATGCCAGATACCCTCGAAACATCCCAACACTTTATCTTTGTGTGCGTAGTCTCGCATCCTTTCAGACAGGCAATTTAAGCCCCTCTTTAGAACACAAGTGTACTTTTGTTGTGCGTCCTTGTCGTTGCCCTGCCAAGCAAGGTCATAGGCCTACCATCTAATCCACTTTGTCATTTCTCGAAGCGATGTGTGAGTGCCTTTGTCTTATAAATCGAATCGTTTATAACAATGGTGTCCGATAGATACCGTCGTCCTCTGGGACTGGATCATCAGCTTGCCCAGAGAATGGCAATATGTATGTACACTGTTTCATACGCATCCAGCTAACTCATATGATGACGTCTCACAGATTTGGAAGACGTCCTGGACTCCAGTCAAAGTAGCATACTTGTTTTGCCGGTAAGGGTTATTCAAGGAAGAAACGCTCAACCTCACACCTCACTGTCCGCAGATATTGGGTCATTACTGTGGTTCCCTACCTGCTTTACGCCTTTGTCAACAATCACAACCTCGAAACCTGCCAGAAGATATATAAAGTAAGCCCACCTCTAATGCGTAATTCCGTGTAGTAATAATCCTAATCAGATCCCCGTGGCATTGGCCATGTGGAACCAAGTTGGTTCGGAGTGTCCGTTGTCGTCCACGCTATTAATACAGATCCAACGCTGATCACTTCATATACCTAGCTGTGCTGTTGATTCGAACCTACGCTTTCTTCAACCGAAATAAACTAGTCTTGGCTGGCCTCCTCTGCGCGCTTGGGGGCATGGTTTCCTATCAACTGTATGTCGATACTTCTCAGATGCTTGGTAAGCCCCGTACTGCTCCCTATGTTTTAAAAGCTGGCCTGATATTTCAGTTTTGCCTTTTGTTACCCCTCCTTTCGTAGGTATTCAGCGTTCACCTCGGTTTCTCAAGTTAACATGGCATCAGGATCGGGGTCCCTGCTTCCCAATGTCCAAGCCTCATTCCGCCCATCTTCTCGGTATGTTAAATGCCTTCGGTGAGCACGATAACCGTTGTCGACTTCAGTATTATAGGTTTCTTTGTCCGTCTCCATTCCGTATAAGCAGTTGCGTGTAGAACTGACAACGGATCTCAGATTGCGCCTCTTGGATTCGACACAATTGTCACGTTTATGACCGTTTTCAAGGCCTTTTATGTCCGTCGGCGCAACGGAGGACCAAGCAGCCGTCTTATTCAGACTTTTTTGCGCGAAGGCGTCTTCTATTACTTGCTCATATCCATCGCGAATCTGGTTTGTCACACTTTATTAATGTTGCCTGTGTTGATCCAACTTATTGCCCGTCATTTGTTGGCCGATAGGTTAACGGGATCTTCTACCTACAGTAAGACTTATTCGCCTCCAAAACTCCTCCTTATCCAATCAGCCAGACCTCGGCAGGCCATATCCGCAATTAATATCCCTTTGAGCGTCATGCTAAGTCCCGTGTTGGCTTGCCGCCTCGTACGCCCCCGTGAATTGTTCTTATTCGGTCGGCCCAATTGATTCCTTTCTCTGAGATTCTTGATCTCCGCGAACGCGGTTCCGAGACGGTGACACACTCTGATGGTCATGCGTTCAACTCGAACGGATCCCGGGGACTACATCTTGGAATTTTGTTTAGCCAGCAACGTTCTGCTACTGGCTCAGGTACTGGCGGAGGTGGCTGCCGCAAGCCTCGGCCGTATGGAGGCAAAAATACCACCATCAACTCTGGTGCAATGCTCAGCACTATAGGCAGCGATCTCGGCGTTGTAGGCCATGACAACGGCGTTGAGCTTAATGGACTCCACCACAAAGCATCGGGGGATATAGGTGACGACGAAATGGAAGACTTCAAGGCTGCTGAGGTGAACTGCATCAGTGGCATTCGGGTTGACGTAGAAAAGACTTCTGATGTAATATGAGGCTGTCATCCAAGCATAGAGTTCAGGCCTTCAGGCCTTCCAGATTCACTGTGTAATTTTGCTTCTGTGCAATAGTTGTGCGGCCGCCGGCTTGGAGGATATGATCATGTATGTACAGTATGTGGACTTTCTATCTATAGTTGAGGCCAAAGTCCCGGCCGATCGATCGTGTTTTCATACAAAAGAAAGACATCGCGTGACTTGGTCATGTGACGGTATCGTCCTCCTCAACCGTTTACTAAGTTTGATTGCTTTGAGCTCTGACATGCGAATGATGATGCTGGTCTGGGTCACATATTCCACAGTCCAAGGCAACAGCGGGGATTTCCTTTTGACTATCCTATTACAAGTGGTACAACAACATACATTGAATGATCAACTCAACCCCTACTAACACAAAGCACCAAACATGAGGAGAGATAAGTAAGATTGGAGTCATTTATATCGCCGAAGAAGCCAGCATCGAACCGTTAAATCGTACAAGTTAGCCTTAAACATATTCCATATAGCACAACTCAGAACTAGCTTCTTGCTCAGACACCCGTAAGGAAGTTCACACCCATGTCTTGTAGCAGCGGCGCATCCCAGAAGTTCCGTGCTTGATCAAAGCTGAACGGGATAGGCATTGCCGCAGCAGGGCTACTGTGGTTCGACCCCGACTTTGGGGAGGGCGATACTGTGTGAGAACTGTCTGGAGTGCGTGGCTTGTTCTGGTCGCGTGGCCGCCATTCGTACTCTGGGGCATACGACGTTGACGTGCCAGGCAAGGGAAAATCGATCCCGAGCATGTGTGCGAGGAGACGATTCTCGGCTGTCGAGGCCTGAGGGGCTGCCACGTCTGTCCCTGCGGAAGGGCCGAAGTCAAAGGTCTGTGGGAGCGGGCCAGCTCGGCTCCTTTCCTCTGTACCAAAAGCGTCGTCCGCGGCTCGTTTTGGGCGTTGCGCCGTTTTAGGATTCAGAAGACTGCTGTCTACGTGAACTTTGGCTCCACCTATAAGCCCCCAGGCCCGGTAGGCGCTGGGCCATATCACCTGTCAAAGGGAATCGATGAGCAAGTGATGACTGCGTGCACAATCCAGTTCGTTCTTACCCCCATGTCCTGGAGACAGGTAAGCGTTTGCTGCAAAACGACAGAGGTTTGCACATTGGAGGGTCGCATAGTCACTATGCATAAGGGTCAATCCTCGTCTTTAACATCTACATGGAGGACGTACGAGTGACTACTTGCATTACTCTGCGGGGTCATAGTCAAACTAATTGTCCGTGAAATCGCACGCGATACTCACCCAGCTGCGAATAAGTGATGTGTGGCCAAGAGGGCTCCATAGCTCAAACCGAACTGCTTCCGGTATGCAACCACTACGAACTTGGGTGAGCCATTGATCGGGGAAAGACGGCGCACTCACAAATCGACGTCATGTGTGATGCAGCAGATTGGCATACGTCAAATGACTTGAGGGCCAGATTGTCTGATTCTCGGGTGCCGCTCGAAGTATGTCGGCTGCTGTAGTTATATGTTGGTCGTATGAGTTGGTCAGAGAATAAGAAGCTCACTGGGTTGGTTTCCATTTTGGTATGCTTGTGCAGCAGCGACGTTAGCAGAGCTCAGGAAAAGTATGAAATCATACAGTCACAAAGCTCGATGTAGGAGGAGCACCGTATTCCAATATGTCGCATGCATCAAGAGTACGCTCGGGGGTGGGATAGACCGCGAGCTTGCTGGGTCGAACGCAAGGGTGTCAGGAAGTTCCGCGTACCACTGATCCAATTGGGCCCCAAGCTCGGCTAGGGCGGCACGTTTCGCCGACTGCGATGGGGGTTGAACGGGATATATCCTGGTTATTACGTTGCCGGTGATGACGCCTGTGATGTATGTGACGAGCACTGAGGTCAGGAAAGGCCTACACTGGCAACTATAACGTACAAAGCGTTGCCACTCTGCGAAAAGCGGGCATCGTACGACTGGGGACAGGTTTGAAGTCAACGGCCGCTGGGTCTGACCCATGTGGAGCCCAGAGCTCATCCGCTTCATCCTAGAGCCGTGAAAATTCACAGGTTAGCTAAATCAAGGCAATTACTGATGAACATTCACCTCAGGTGGCGGGGTATCAAAATGCCATTCCGAAATGGTCGGTGGCCGGCCCATGTATACTGCGGTATATCTTATGCCCTAATGAGACGGGGTTGGGTACATAAATAAAGCTCAAGCTCCACGCACTTGTCCGCCCTGACACATGCCCACCATATCTGTTTTCTCGCCTGCAGCTCTTCAGGGGTAAACATATTGCTGCCATTCATCTGCCAGAGCGCTGCGTCACGGTGGAGACCCAAGTCCTGTGCCTAAAGCCATGGATGATTGAGATAATTCCACAATACGCATCCCTTCTGACGTACCATGCGAAATGCCATCCCTAGGTGGTGACTGGTAAGTGAACTTGTGGTTAACGACTGTATTGCCTACCTGTGTAGAGCCAGCCATGTTCCATCTGGCCTACAGATTCGAATTTCTGAGAATCTTAACTGTGACTACATGTGGGATGACGCACCAATGCCGAATTCTCGCAGTCCCAGAAGCAAGAGGGCTTGGCACGTTGTTCCTCTGCAATAATGGTAAACGCGGTCTTGGCGAATGTAAACACATTTGTCGTGCCGCCAGAGAGGAGACGTAGTGGCGTACTCAATACCTCTCTGGCTTGGACCATATACTCCAACCCTGCTTCCCAAAGATTCCCAGGGTCAAGTGGAGGTAATTCGGCCTGGTCATACCGGGCAGCGATTGCAAACATCGACAAAAGCAAAAGGTTTGAGATGTGCGGCCGTTCACGAGTAGGACCACCTGAGGAACTGCATAACATGTGAGCGCTGAGATTCTTGTTTCTAGTCGGACCGATGGCAGCACTAACGAGAGCCTAGGAAACATTGAACTTCAGCATATAAATCTGTCAGTGAACGCTGCACCCACGTTATTTCATAGTCCTTCCAGAACAGCGACTTATGGACGACTGGAAACACTGGATGCACATAAATAAAATAAAGGTCTAACAAATGATGTTGCATGTCCAAAGGTGGCATCGCGACACCAACGTTCTCCTCCGGTATGAACTGGTTCTGAGCAGGAGGCCAGACACGTGCCATAGGTAATTGCCTGTGCGTACAATTAGTAGCATTTACAGCGATCAGATGGTTGACTTACCAGACACCGCCGATTTTGCGCTCATCCGTACGATCGGCTTGGGATAACAAATGAAGACCGCTGATAAGACCATGATACCGCACCTACGATGGAGGACACGACTAAGCGGTGTCGCATGTTGATGACATCTGGACACACCTCCTTGTTTTCGTCAAGTGACAATTCTCCAAGCATGGACGCTGCATCGTCGTCGGAATCGTCGGACTCTAGATTTGCATGAGAAGCAGAAATAGGTTCGAACTGTCCATTTGACAATAGCAGGTGGGGATTACACATACCGGAAACGGGATCGAGTTTATACAGGCGACCCCAATCTGATGCTACAGGGGCATCTTTCTCCAATCTCCGGCGCTGAAGGGATGGTTGACCGCCGATGTGGAGAAGCGAAGAAGGAGAGGGCCCCGACAGGTCTAGATTATTTGTCCGGGCATAGGAATTCGAGAGGCGATCCTGCCACTCCAAGGTCGGCGTTACGAGCGTAAAGTTGTCTAGAGAGTGCACATTAAAGACAAACGTCAACAGTCTCGAACAGCACGTACTCGAAGAAACGATCTCGCGAGACATTCGGGACTGCCGCTTGGGGCGCGATGGATCGCGGGGATGCTGATTGTCGCTGTTCATGATGGATGCAAAGATGTCTTCTTTCGTCATTCCCGCCGAGATGCTGAGGCGACCTGTTGGGCCCTGTATAGTTCGAAATCAGAAGGGTGACCCGAAGGAATCCCGGAGGTACTCACAAAAGGCCCCAAGTCCACTCTTTCGAGGATATCTCGCGCGAGCTCGTCCTTGCGTAGGTTATTGATGAGGGC
>WNFC01001986.1_pt1 | contig 21864 bp, 21 predicted proteins | sample 5400541 | NCBI WGS metagenome assembly WNFC01 (sample SAMN13153342, study PRJNA577476) | soil metagenome | isolation source: 120 cm saprolite under Douglas fir tree site 2 hole 2 replicate 1 | place: USA:California | collected 2015-04-18
TGCTTCTCGAGGGTGATGGCGTCGAGCACACTGCCCGACGAGCAGCTCCCTCAGTCGCCGATGGCGGTGACGACCGCCGCACACTGCGCGGCAAGCCGGGCGGTATCCTCCGCCCGGGCGGGGGCGCTCGGATTCGCCTTGGTCACGCGCACCAGCTCCCCCACGTCGTGGCGCGCGCGCAGGTGCTCGGCCACGCGCTCGAGGAACACCATGCCGTGGGTCTTGCCGTTGGCGAGGAGTCCGAGCGTCGCGCCGGCCAGGCGCGGGGGGCGGGGCGCCCGCGCCGCCGTCCGGGGCGGCACCGCACGTAGGGTCGGGTCGAGGATGCGCATCATGTGGGGACCTCCTTGGTGATGAAGGGCACGCTGCGGCCACGACTCCACGAGGGGAAGAAGGCGCTGTGCCCACCCGCCGCTCCACCGCCCGCACAGATCAGGATATCGCCGGGGCCGAGGCCGCGATGGACGGAGATGGCCTCGTCGCCCGGCAGCACGCGCATGTGGGCGTCAGGCCCGCTCGGGGCGGTCGCCGCGCCGCCGGGTGCCCGCGCGTAGAGCCACTGCCGCATCTCGGCACTCAGGAGGAATTGGGCCTCGATCTTTCCGGCTCGTTTCAGGTCGGCGAGGGGCCGCCGGGCGTGCTCGTAGAGCCACGCCTGGGTCCGTCTGCGCGACCAGCCGGCGCGCGCCAAGTGCTGCGCGTGTTCGGGCGCCAGGACGATGACCGACCGGCCCGGGCTCAAACTCGCAAGGCCCGCCAGGGCGTCCGCAAAGGCGACGAGGAGCGTCTCGGGCTCGCTCGCCGCGTGGACGAGCACGTTGTGGCCCGACTCCGCCGCGAACACGGTCACCGCCGACTGCGTGGCCCGGAGGCCGCGGGAGACGTGCAGCGGCTCCCAGGGGCTCGCCGCCTCGTGCTCGGCGAAGCAGAGCGTATACTTCCCCGCCCAGCCCTGGGTCGACTGGTCGAGCACGCCCGGGTGGCAGCCGAGGACGTTCAGCAACACGAGTCGGAGCGCCCGGCCGATGGTGGCGTTGGCGCGGACCCCCGGGCCGAAGAGGTTCCCGCCCCCGTGCAGGCCGATCGCCTCGCGCACGGGGCCGTTGACGATCACCATGAGCGCCGCGCCACCGGTGCTCGTCGCCGGACCGTGGAGTGTGAACTCGGGGTCGCCGATCGCGGCGAGCGCCGCGCCCACGACGGGGAAGTACTCCGGCCGGCAGCCGGCCATGACGGCATTGATCGCCGCGTGCCACGCCGTGACCGCACGGTCCCGCACCGGTTCGTGGAGCAGCACGGCGTCGGCCCGCCAAGGCCCGCCCGCGAGCATCTGCTCCACGAGCGCCGCGGTGGGCGGCACCACCGGCAGGCCATCCGTCCAGTCCCGGGCGAAGCAGGCCTCGACCGCCTGCCAGGGGTCGTCCACGTCGAGGCCGGGATACGGGTCGTCGTTCACGTCGGGCTCGGGGAGTGAGCGTAGAGCAGGCCGGTGCCCCACCGCAAGAGCCGGACGCCCTGCCCTACTTGTCGCGCCACACCTCCTGCAGGCGGCCCCAACTGTAGATCGAATGGTGGGGGACGAGGTTCTTCACGTACGGCCATACCGTGAAGTAGTCGAGTCGCCAGAGCAGGACGGGGCGCACGGCCGCCTCTTCCAGCTTCCGCTGGATCTCCTGCACCAGCGCCATCCGCTTCTTCGGATCCAGTTCCTGGGATTGCTGGTCGAAGAATCGCGTCATCTCCTCGTTGCAGAAGCCGGTATAGTTTCGGGGCGACCCGCAACCGAAGTACTCGTAGAAATTGGCGTCCGGGTCGTCCGGTTCCACCCCGTTTCGGTCGACGCCGAGTTCGAACTCCCCGCGCGTTTGCAGGGGGCCCCACTGCGGCGTATCCACCTGCCGGAGCGAGGCGTCGATCCCGACACGCCGCAACTCCCCGATCACGAACGCGCTGATGTCCAAGAAGGCCGGGAGCCGGCGAGTCAGGACCTCGACCTTCAGGGGCTTGGTCGGGCCGAAGCCCGCGTCGGCGAGGAGCGTCCGGGCCTTGGCTTGTTCGTGACCCGGCTCGCCGTAGCCCGGGAGGGTGCGGAGATTGGGCTCGAGGAGGCCCCAGACCCCGTAGGGGCTCGGCATCATCGAGGCCCCGAGCACGGCCGCACCTTGATACACGGCGGCGATCAGGGCCCGCCGGTCGATGGCGCGGCTCAAGGCCTGGCGCACCGTGACGTTGTCGAAGGGCGGTTTGCGGCTGTTGATGGTGAGGTGATCGAGAACGCCCGCGTTCACCTGGGTGACCACGAGCTGCGGAGCCGCCTTCTTGAGTTGATCGGCAATGAGCTTCGGCGTTTCACCGGGGAACGCCACCTCCACGCGCCCCGCCTGGAGCGCCGCCGTCGCCGTGCCGCGCTCCGCAATGATCAGATACCGCAGACCGTCGAGGTAAGGCCGGCCCTTCACGAAGTAGTCGGGATTCTTCACGTACTCGACGAACTCGCCCTTGCGCCAGTCCTTGACCTTGAACGGTCCCGTGCCCACGCAGCCGGTGCGGTAGCTGGCCGGCGGCACGTGCGCGGCGTAGATCGGCGTGAATCCGGAGGCCAGCATCAGCAAGAGCGACGGTTGCGGGTGCTTCAGGCGGAACACGACCGTCTGGGGATCGACCGCGTCGACCGCCTCCACGTTGGCGTACCACTCACGCCGCGCGTTGAGGCGCAGCTTGGCCGGAGCATCCGGCGTCTCCCGAAGCAGGTCGAACGTGTACTTGACGTCCTTGGAACTGAACGGCTTACCGTCGTGCCACCGCACGTCGCGTCGGAGGAAGAACACCAGCTTGCGATAGTTCTCCTGCCACGCCCAGCGCTCGGCGAGCTCGCCGACGATGGTGTCCACGCTGTGCGTGGGCTTCAGCGGATCGAACAGCACGAGGTTGCTGAAGCACGGCATGGCCGGCCACATGGTCGAGATCGTCGCGCTTTCGTGGATCGCGAAGCCCTGCGGCAGATCCTCCCGCAACCTGAGCGTGAGCCAGCCGCCAGACCGGGGCGCCTGTCCCTCGGACGGACCGCCGGTCAGGATGACGAGCCCCGCCAGGCCGATCGCGAGAAGGAATCGCATGATCCTCATAACGCACCTCTCTAAGGTGAAGCGTCAACCGGAGACCTAGCTATAGCTAGGCCCTCGACTGTGACCGGCGATCCTCGGGGTCATGCGAGGATGCGTTCGACGTGCCGGGCGTTTGTCAAGAGGGCCAGCAGGCGGCTGACAAATCATCTATCAGCGGAGCGTGAGCCCCGTCTGGCCACACGGGCAAGATCCAGCCGAGAAGTTCTGGCGAGGCGCCAGCACATCCATTGCCGCCCTGACCTCCGTGGGGTCTTGCTCAGGATCCTTGGCCAAGCAGTCGGCGCAGTACACCTGTCCATTCTTCTCACGGAGCCGCTGTCGCACCATGCTCTCCATTATGTTGTAGCTCATCGCGCCTCCCACTCGACCATAATCAGCCGCCAGCGCGTTCGCGCCAGAGCCACATTCCCAAAGCGCCGAGGACGACGAAGGCCACGGCACTGAGGCAGAGCGGTATGTCGTGGCTGCCTGCCGTCACTCGCACTCGGAGGAGGACGCGAAGCAACTGCGCAAGGGCGATGAGCCGGAACACGATCGCAGCGACAAGCGACGCCGGCCTCTTCATCTCAGCGCCCTCCCCTTAGTTACGGTCAGAAGACTGAAACGCGGCCTAACAAAGCTAGGGGGCGGGTCAAGATGGAAGGGATAAGGTGAGGACGTCGGCTGGGTTTGGGTCTGCTCCCCAGTTTTCCTACAGGGGGGCGTGAGTTCTAAGCTCGCCCGATATGTGAAGGTCGAGCCGCGGCCCACCTCGCGTACGCGATTTCGAGGAATGAGAGGGTGAGGGATCACGCGCAGCCTTCGCACGCCCCCCTCACCCTCATCCCAGAGGGAACCGAGGTTACTTCAGCGACTCCGCCCCAGCCTTGGCGATCTGCGCATCTTGCTCGGAGGTGACGCCCGACACGCCGATGGCGCCAACGATCTTCCCGTCCACGACGATCGGGATCCCACCTTCCAACGGGCTGGCGCCCGCCAGTCTCAGCAGCCGAAGGTTGGACCCACCCTGTCCGACCAGGTCCTGGAACACCTTGGTGGGACGGCGGTAGAGAACAGCCGAATACGCCTTGTCCTTGGCGGCATCAATGCTGCCGAGCTGCGTGCCATCGAGACGCTGCAGCATGACCAGGTGACCGCCCGAATCGAGGACGGCGATGACCACGTTCCAATTGTTCTTCTTCGCCTCCGCCTCAGAACCAGCCATCACCTTCTTGGCCTGCTCGAGGCTGATGGGGGTGCCATAGGGGATCTGCGGCGGCGGCGGCGCCACGGGCTGCTGGGCCTCCGCTGGGAGAGAGGCGATCAGCAATCCCGTCACAACAACCAGCGATAGCAGCTTCGCCATCCTCATGGGCTTTCCTCCTGCTGGGAGCGGACGTTAAAGGGGCGACCGCCGACTCGATGGCAGCCTGGAGCGCCGGGCGCCCGAACCGCGCTATCAATGGACTAAGCCGGGAACTCAGGAGAGTCACGAAAGTACCACGAGCGCGGCGGCGTCGATCAGGAGTGCTCGAGCTCGCGGATCTTCGCAACGAACTGAGCTATTGCGGCAGACCCTCAACAGTGAAGGCACGGAACTTCGCATACTTGTCGCCGATTTTCCGGGCCTCCTTAAACTCCGCTGAATTGCGCCAAGCTTGAATCTTCTCCATGCTGTCCCAGACCTGCACGGCAACGCGCAGTTTCGGCGGTTGCCCTTCGAGCGCAGTGACCTTTTCTCCTGCGGCGAGGAGACGGCCGCCGGCCTTTTTGATTCCGGCCTGGGCTATCGGGGCATATTCCTTCACGTAGGCGTCCAGGTTCGTCACGTCGATTTCCGCGATGTAGTAGACGGGCGGCTTAGCTTGAGCGTGAAGACCTTGGACTGTGACAGCACCAAGTCCGAAGCCAGCGATGACTGCCAATGTGACCATGTGCTGAGTTTTCATGGGCTCTTCCTCCGCGATGTACTTACTCGGCTTTCTGATATGCGCTGTCGGATTGCTGATACGGCCTCGCCGCCCCTGCCCCACCTCCTCTCCATTCGCCACACGTCACATGAGACACTCGCGCCGCGCCCGTGCTGCTGACCGCGTATGTTTCGAAAATTCGCCACCGGCGGCCGCCCACCTCAGAGACACCCCGGGTCGCCCCTTCGGCTCTGTCCTCTTGATCAGGACGGGTGCCCTGCGAGTCGCTCGATGGGCCCAGACCTCTCGGCCGAGTGCTTCCGGAGCGGCCGGCAGACTGTTCAAGGAACCCGAAGCCGGAGGCCTCCAATGCCCCCGCGAGCCGGACGGTTAGACGGTGGGAACTAACACGAGCACCCTAGGTGGCTCTCAGGCGAGTGTCAAGGCGATTCCTGCCCTATTCCGTCCCTCTAAGGCCTGCCACGCCCTGGTGGTGACTGCCTGGAGAGATTGGGGCCCGATTACTAGAAGGAACTAACCTGGACTAGGAATTGTGGGCCAGCCGGGCATGACAGGCCGGCGTGACGGGCGCGTCTTCCATTTCTCGGGCAGCGCGACGACCTTCACCTTCGACGGAATCTGGTCGAGATTGGTGAGATTCTCGATCTGGTAGACGATTTTCGGCAGGATCGCGAGCTAGCCGGCACCGCGGAGGATAGTCCCGCGGTGCCGGCCGTAAGTTCCCAGTTCGATCAGTAAAGGACCACCGGGTTGCCCGGCGAGCCGGTGGCACCGATGATCCGCAGGGGCGCCCAGATGAATGCCCCCTCCAGGACCTTCTTGTCGACCAGTGACTTGGTATCGACGTTCTCCAGATTCCAGATGCCGCGCCGCGTCTGCATCTCGCTGTGGCAGGGAACCGCAAAGTCCGGTCCCTGTTCGCCCGAGGGCTGCGCATCGCACGCGGAGGTATCGCACATCGTCAATGCGATGTCACGCGTCGCCATGTATTCGCAGGCGCTGATGCCAAACCCAGGCTCGCCCTGATTGAAGAGGTCGCGGGCCGCCTTGCGCTGGTCGGTATTCATGGACTTGTAGCGATCGTTGCTCCAGCTGTTCCCCTGTCCCGTGTGCAGCGCCACACAGTCACCGGCGCCGATGTCCCGGAGGCCCTGCATCTGGACAATGCCCCTGACGTCGTCCGCGGTCACGATGCCGGGGTCGCCGGGCTTGGTGGGAATCGGCAACATCTCGGCATTGGCCGGGATCAGGCCCTTGGACTTTTTGTAAGCGACGGCGTCGAGCACGACGAGGCGACAGACGAAGCCGAGCTCACCCACATGCTCCACGCCCAGCGGGCCCATCCCGAGCACCCGTCCACCGGCGCCGTGCTCGTAGGCGTCCCAGGCGTTCACGCCGTTGTACATGATGGGGCCCTTCGACGTGTTCACGCCGATGTGGCCGGGACCATCGAACTGGGTCTGGATCTGGCCGATCTCCGTGGTCACGAGCTCGTCGTGGTAGATGAGCGCATTCTTGCCGAAGGGCCCTCCGGTAGGCGTTCCCGGAATGCTCATCTGCCATCCTCGCGCGCCAAAGGCCGGGGCCTCGCGGTGGTAGTACTTCCCGATCGTGATCGCCTTGTTCTGCTTGATGGTGGCGAGGGCTCGCGCAATATTCGCCGAGTTGTTCGTGTGATTCGCCGAGCCGGCGCGGTCGGTCGCGCCCCACTTCGAGGGCGCCCACTTCTCGTCAAACGGCTTGTCGGACGTTGGGCCCGGCACCGTCTGAGCCACCGCGAATCCGACAAAGGCCAATAGGACCGCTAACGCGATCACTCTGCCGACGCTGAACAGCCTCATGGCCGCCTCCTCTCCGTTGATCAGCCGTCCCGAGCTTCTCCTGAGCTCGCCCTACCGAGCTCCCGCCGCCACCGCGCGCCAGAATGTGCCGCAGGATAGGTCCCTGTCAAGAGGCCCGGTATCGCTAAGATGGCTACCTTCAAGCGCTATGCAAAGCGGTGTCCGGAGGGTCGGCCCACTCGCGCCATTCACCCAAAAATACGAAGCCCCCGGAACTGAACACGTTCCAGGGGCTTGCGCACCGAGCGCGAGTGGGCTCTGGCCTCGCCACGAACCCTTGCCTGACATCCGGGACGGCCCGGTGAATCGAGGCAAAGGGGGCGAACGCAAGCGTCGACCTCGCGATGCGCTCAGACGCCCAGCCTCGCTCGAGCCCGTTCGCGAATAATGCGGGCTAGGAGCCGGCCCTGGACTCGAGCTGTTCGCGCGGCGCGCACCGCTCGGCCTGCGCCACGATGTCCACGCCGACGATCTCGCTCCACGTGGCGAGGAGCCGCCGGGCGACGGGCCCGGGGGCGCCCGCACCGATCGGGCGTCGGTCCACCCGGGTGACGGGCAGGACGCAGGGACTCGTGCTCGTGAAGAACGCCTCGTCAGCCGTGTAGACGTCGTAGGGCTGGAGATCCTCCTCGACGATCGGGATGGCAAGCTCGCGGGCGAGGTCGAACACCATTGCCCGCGAGACGCCCTGGAGGACCCCGCGGTCGCCGGCCGTGCGAATCACCCCGTCGGTGACGATGAACACGTTGTAGCCGACGCCCTCGGTGATGTTGCCGCGTCCGTCGGTCAAGATCGGCCAGCCCTCCGGGTCCACGTCGCCGGCCTCGAGCTCGGCCAGATTGAAGTTCATCCGGCTGAAGTGCTTGACCTTGGGATCCAGGGCGTCTGAGGAGAAGCTGTGGGTGCGCACGATCACGCCGTGGGCGCCAACCGAATAAAGGTGGGCGAAGCGCGAGAAGCCGATCTGGCGCGTGCACACGCCGACGGCGGGCGGCCCCGCCTTGTGGGCCCAGCGCCCCCGCCCTCGCGTGATGAACTGCCAAATCTGATAGTCGCCGACGCCGGCGCGCAGGTGCTCGTTGCGCGAGATCACCTCCTCGCTGATGCGCTCCATCTCCTCCGGAGAGAGGCCAGGGTCGATGCGCACGAACTTGAGCGAGCGGTACAGCCGGTCGACGTGGGCCTTCATTCGGAAACTCTTGCCGTTGAAGGTGCGAGCAACGTCGAACACGCAGTCGCCCACCAGGAACCCGCGGTCCATGGGATCAATCCTGACCTCGCTGAACGGGAGCCACTGCCCACCGAAGTACGCGACGTAGTCGGCCACGGGTTCCTCCTTCGGGATCGGGTGAGAAACCGCCAGCCACATATTGCCACGGCGGGGCCGCCGCGGTATACGCCACGGTACGATGGCGGAGCATGGCTCGACCCGCCGTCAAGCTCAAGCAGGTGAGGAAGACCTACCACGCGGGGCGAGCCCGAGCGTACCGTGCCGCGCGACCTCTCGGTCGCCCTGGATCGCCCCCCAGGAGGCGGCGGCGGTGACGATCGTGTTACCGTACTCGCGCCGCACCCGAGCCGTCATCGACCCTGGCCGGAAGGAGCCCATCATGGGCACGAACGAGAGCAAGACCGTCTACCGGGTGGGTTGCCGCTTCGACGCGGAGCCATGACCCTCGCGCTTGATGGCGTGCGCGTGCTGGACCTGACCCAATTCGAGGCGGGCACCTCGTGCACCCAGCTCCTGGCCTGGCTGGGCGCGGAGGTCATCAAGGTCGAGGAGCCCGGCAAGGGCGATCCGGGCCGGTACGGCCGGGCGGAGAAACCGGGCGTCGACAGCAGCTACTTCCTCACGCTGAACAGCAACAAGAAGAGCGTCACGCTCAATCTCAAGCACCCGCAGGGCAAGACCATGCTGCTGGACATGGTCAAGCAGGCGGACGTGCTGGCCGAGAACCAGGCGCCGGGCGCGCTCGAGAAGAACGGCCTCGGCTACGACGTGCTCGCCGCCCTCAACCCGCGGCTCGTCTATCTCTCGGTCAAGGGCTTCGGCACCTACGGCCCGTACAGCCAGTACAAGAGCTTCGACATGATCGCGCAGGCCACCGGTGGCGCGATGGCGCTGACCGGCTTCCCGGGCTCGCCGCCGCTCAAGCCGGGCCCGACCATCGGGGACTCCGGCACCGGCGTGCACGCGGCGTTCGGCGTGATGGCCGCGCTGTGGCAACGGCAGGCGACCGGCCGGGGTCAGCGCGTCGAGGTCTCGATGCAGGACGCGGTGGTGAACCTCTGCCGCATCGCCATGCGCCTGGCCTACGCGGGCGGCGACTTTGAGCTCCGCCGCGGCAACGAGATCCCCAATACGGCGCCCTCGGGCATCTATCGGTGCAAACCCGGCGGCCCCGACGACTACGCCTACATCTACCCGCAGCCGGTGCGCCGCCACATGTGGGACGCGCTGCTGGGCTCCATCGGCCGCGAGGATCTGCTCGGGAACCCCGAGTGGTCCGATCCCAAGTGGCGCAGCGTGCACAAGGACGAGGTCAACGCGCTGGTCGAGAACTGGACGATAACGCGCACGAAGCACGAGGTCATGGCCGAGCTGGGCGCGGCCGGCGTGCCCGCCGGCGCCTGTCTCACACCGACCGAGATCCTGGCCGACCCGCATCTCAAGGCCCGCGGCATGGTGACGACAATCCAGCACCCGGGCTGGGGCGAGTTCACCATGCCCGGCAATCCGGTGCAGCTCTCGACGTCACCGACCGAGGTCCGGCCGGCCCCGCTCCTCGGCCAGCACAACGCGGAGGTCTACAAGGAGTGGCTGGCGCTCGGCGGGGACGACCTCGCCCGGCTCAAGAACGACGGCGTGATCTGAGCCGCCCCGCCATGAGCGAACCGATCACGAGCGAGACGTTCGCGGTCGGCCAGTCCGTCCACTGCCTGGAGGACCCGCGCGGGTGCTGGACGCCGACGAGCGCCAGACCGTGGCTCTCTTTGGCGACCCGTGCTTCGTCGTCTCGATCGACGGCGCCTGAATTAGGCAGGTCCCGTTGTCCTCTTCGCCCTCCCCCCTTGACGTCCCGTTGGTCGGGGAGCACACTCCGCCCATTCTCGAGCGGTGGAGGCATGGCGGTGAGAACGCAGCCGATCGCTTGGGCCGTCTCCCTGACACTCGTGGCGAGTGTTGCGCTCGTCCCTGCTCCCGCTCTGGCGCAGCGAGTCAGTGGCGGGTCCGGCGGGGGACGCGTCGTCGTGGGTACCCCGGCCGGCTCGCGGGCGTTCGCTCATCACCGGTCCGCGCCGGGATCCTTCGCGCCGCGTTCGTTCTTCTCCCACCGCGGGTTCGCCCCCTTCGGGGCGGTCATCGTCTACGCGCCCCTCGCGTACGGGTCGCCCGCGTACTACGATCCGCCGCTCGCCTACACCCCCCCGGCGATGTATGCCCCGCCGACGGGGGGCACGGTGTCGCTCGCGCCGCCACCGTCGCCGATGCCGAGCGTGGTCGAGTTTCCTACCGGCCGCTACGAGCTGCGCGGCGACGGGATCACCGCGCCGTACCAGTGGGTGTGGATCCCGAATCCCCCGGCGGCTCCGCCGGCGGCCCCACCACCGGCGGTCCCCCCGGCCGCACCTGCGCCCCCGTCATCGAGGTTGGAGCCCAGCCGTCCCACCACGCTGTACCGCTGGACCGACAAGCAGGGCGTCGTTCACCTGACGGACCGCAGGGATACCGTCCCGGATCGGTACCGCCCGTGACGTAGCCCGACGGCCCGGAAGAGGAGGCCATCCATGAAGTTCATGCTCTTCGTGTTGCCCACCGTGCCCGGCACCCTCGAAGATCGCAAGCGGCTCCGGCCCATCGGACGGAACAACGAGCGCTACCAGCAGATGCTGGACGAGCTGCGCAAGCTCGCCGTGTTCGCCGACGACGCGGGCTTCGACGTGCTGGCCACCACCGAGCACCACTTCCACTCCGAGGGCTACGAGACGTCGGTGGCGCCGCTCCTCATCTACGCCGACCTGGCCGCCCGCACCAAGCGCATCAAGTTCTCCCCGCTCGGGCTGGTCCTGCCGTCGTGGGATCCCATCCGGGCCGCCGAGGAGCTGGCGGTCCTCGACCACCTGACGAAGGGGCGCATCTACGCCGGGTTCGCGCGCGGGTACCAGGACCGGTGGGTCAACGTCTTGGGGCAGCAGTACCACGTCACAGGGGCGCCCATGGACGGCTCCTCCATCGACAACCACAACCGCAAGGTCTACGAGGAAGCGGTCAAGGTGATCAAGAAGGCCTGGACCGAGGAGGCGTGGGACTACGACGGCGAGTACTACAAGGTCCCCTTCCCCTACAAGGAAGGGATCCGGCGCTGGCCGGTCGCCGACTGGACCCGGCAGTACGGCGCCCCCGGGGAGATCGACGACGAGGGAGTCATCCGGAAGATCTGTGTCGTGCCCAGGCCCTACCAGGACCCGCATCCGCCGATGTTCCAGCCGTTCTCGGTGAGCGAGACGACCATCCGCTACACCGCCAAGTCGAGCATCGTCCCGTGGATCCTGGTGGCTCACCCGCCAGACTTCCAGCGCCTCTGCAAGATCTACCAGGACGTCGCGGCGGAGAACGGGCGCAAGCTCGGCCTGGGCGAGAGCGTGGGCGCGTTCCGGGCGGTGCACTTCGGCAAGACGGAGGCCGAGGCGGTCGCCTTGCTCCGCGACACCAATTACGCGGGCTTCCAGAACTACTTCGGAGGCTTCGGCTTCTGGGAGGCATTCCGCACGCCCGAGGACGCCGCGAAGTACCCGCTCGACCCGTACACGCCGCTGCCGCCCGCGGAGTGGACGGTCGACCGGATGCGGAAGGTCAAGTACGGGCTGGCCGGCACGCCGGACCAGATCAAGCGGGAGGTCGAGGCGCTGCGCACGATCGGCGGCGATGGCGATCTCGAGTGGTTCGGCTGGTTCTTCGATCAGGGCTTCATGTCCTGGGAGGAGGAGGAGCGGCAGATGGAGCTCTTCGCCAAGCACATCATCCCCGCGTTCCGCTAGGCCGGCGCGGGCGAGCGGCATGGCGGAGGTCACGCTCGGCAGACGGGCGGATAGATCACCCCGACGATGCCAAGCGATTTTTTCGTGAGGTGGCGCATGCTCTGGAGGGATCCGACGAGATTCTCCTCGTGGGCCCCTCCACCGCCAAGCTCAAGTTCCTCAGGTACGCATACGCGCACGATCCCGCCCTCGAGGCAAGAGTCGTAGGCGTCGAGACGGTCGACCATCCAACCGACGGACAGCTTCTGGCCTACGCCAGAACCTATTTCAAGTCCGTCGACCGGATGCGCTGAACCGTACTGCGCGGGGCCGACGATTTGTTCGCCGACTCCTTGGCTCCGTACCGCGGTAGGGCCGCTTCGGGTTCACTTCCACAGCCCTCCAGGCTCGATCCTCCGTGGTCGCCAGCCGAGTGGCACACAGGCGAGCCTATTGACGGACATGCCAACGGCCGTGCTTGATTTCTCCTTCGCCTCCACTTCTCTTGCCAGATTGACGTCGCGACTCACGGCCGGTGTCTGCGCCACCTCGCAGTCAGCGCGGTCGGGGCTGCCGGCCCAATGCCCGCGGAAAACCTCACTGTTTTCCGAACCCTATCCCGCTGACGCAAATCACGGCCGTGGCGGTTCGATCGAATTTCAGCCTCACCATGGTCAGCTTGCGCAGGTCGAATCGCATGGCGCCGTCGGCGCTCTGAAACGCCATCAGGGGCACCCGCACCGTCTGGAACACCGGTTCCCAATCCTTCTCGTACGTCTGGCTGTCCAGCACATCAAGCTTCGTGAACTTCACCTTCAGCGGGGGCGGGATTGCCGCGAAGCGGGTCACCGGCGCCGACGCAACCGCGCCGTCGCTTGCCACCAGCTCGAGCGTGAAGTCCGGGGAATCCCGCTCTCCTGCCGTCGCGGTCTCCGACTTCTTGTCCTCCTCATCCTTCCTCTTCCCCGGCAGCGGAGCGTCTTGGTCCAGGACTGCAATCGACAGCTCGATGGTCGAGTGGGATCCCAGGTTCCACTTCGCAGCCGCCCCCTCGGGCAGTGAGATCGCGTAGGTAGGGACCGAGGCACCCTCGGCGCGATTCCATCCGAGAAACACGCCATTGTAGTCGCGATCGCCCTGCCGCCACGGAATGCGGCCCTCGCGCCAGATGGACAGGTTGTCGCCCGCCATGTGCCCGCCCGGCGCCGTGGTGGTCGTGACGTCGGCATCCTCATCGAAGGTGGCGAGCGGCACGTACGACGCGTCCTGATAGCGACTGACATACAGCGTGTCGGGCAACCACGGGCGCGCGGCCCGCCAGTCCTGGAACAACGGGAGATACTCACGGCGGTCTCGGAGCGTCGCCTCGAGGAACGCGGCGATGTACGTCTTCGAGATGCGGCGCTGCTCCTCGCCTGGCATCAATGGCTTGAGATTCAGGAGCCAGCTCAGCGGCCTCTCGGTATCCGTGCGTCCCCACACGGTATTGAACTGGCCGTGATTGGCGCGATAGGCGTAGATCTCGGCCTTGAACCAGGGGCCGGATCGCGTGTATCTCACGTGGTCCCATTGCCGGCTGCCCCGAAACGACGACACATCCGCGTCGTGCGCGCCCTGCAGGGTCAAGTAGCTCACGTCCTCGAGCCACCGGTGCTGACCGGCCGGCTTGTACTGGCCGTCTGCGGGAGCGATCGCCACCACGGCCTTGATCGCAAACCCGTAGTCAAAACGGATGTTGGCGTCATCCGGATAGAACTTCATACGATTGAAGGCCGCCGCGGTAGCCGCTGCTTCCCCGCCGCGGGAATGCCCCATCAGCGCGATGCGCGACAGGTCCACCCGGCGATGGAACGGATTGTCCGGCGTCTGGTTCCATTCACGCCACAGCTTCAGATGCTCCAGCAACAGCCAGGCACGTACCGCCTCCGGCTTGATGGCGTCGTCGAAGAGGCCGTCGTTCAGAAAGTTCTCGTCCACGGATGCGACGATGAAGCCGCGGCTGGCGAGCAATTCCCCCAGGTAGGCGTACCCCGGATCGGAGAATTCCACCATGTTGTGGTTTCCGTGCACGATCATCGCCAGCGGAAACGGACCCGGACCATCCGGATACCAGACCCGGGCGTTCAGCGGCAGCTCGCCCGCGTCGAACCCCCAGTATTTCTTGCGGGTCCAGCGCATCCACCCCGTCGAATCCTTGATGAATGCCGACGCGTCTACCGTGCGAGTCTTGATCCTCACGGAGGCCCCGTATTCGGGCCGCCGGATGTCCGTCCCCACCCCGTAGAACAGGCTCTTCACAGCATGGGGTCCGTCTTGAGACGGGTTCGGCGTGGACAGCGTGGCGGGCATCGTATCCGCCGGCGGCCGCCACGACACGAGCTTCTCCTCCGCGCCGTCGCGCCCGAGGAACCACACGAGAAAAACGTTGGCCGTCACCGCAAGCAGGAACACCACAACCGTGATGATCCGCTTGCTCAACGCGGCTTCTGCGAACCGGCCGAGGGCAACCGTTGCGACCGCCGCGCCCAGGAATCCTTCAGTCAGCCCGACCGCGATCCCCATCGCAATGCCGACGTGTGGTGGAAGCCACGCCAGCATGACGATGACACACGCGCCGATGATCCATCCGGTCGCCATGCGCGGTAACGTCCCGGCGATGGTCAGGAGAAGGGCCACGACGACGGCGACCAAGGGGATGAGCACCGCGGCACAGAGGATCGCGAACGCGAAATCGAATGCGTAGCCGAATCCGCTCTGGAGATACCGGCCCGCGATGACGACGCACGCGGCGGCGGCGGCGAGCGTTCCGCCTACCGCGCCACGGCGGGCTTCCGGACCTGGCCGGATCGCCCTCCAGAGTGTGGCGCAGCGCGCGACGACGACATTCTGCCACCAACGTCTCGCGCGAGTGCGGAGCGACGGGTGGTCCGGTCCAGGCGAGCGAACAGGTTACCCCTTGTCCAGCACGATATCCCACACCACGATGAGCGAATCAGACTCGACATCGGAGGTCGGGGGCAACACCTTCGCGATCACGCCATCCCGGTTCGCGCGAATGTTCTGCAGGAGGAGGTCCTTGTCGTTCAACGCCTCACCCGGGAAATACATCTGCGTGATCATGCGGTTGATCTTCCCGGTGACCTCGAAGTGCAGATGAGGAGGCCTCATCCAGTTGGCCGTAGCCGGATAGGCTCCTGGCTTGATCGTCTTGAACCGATACCGACCCTCGGCATCGGTGTCCTGAATCGCGCAGCCCTCGAAGTTGGGATCGAGTGGCGCCGGGTTCGTGTCACTCGGATGGGTGTAGCGCCCATGGGTGTTCGCTTGCCACAGCTCGACTCTCGCCCCTTTCAATGGCTGCCCCTGGACGTTCACGACACGCCCCATGACATAGATCACCTGGCCCGCGGCGCGTCCTGGCTTACCTGGTAGGGCAGTCAGATCGGCAGTCTTCTCCAGCGACCTGAGGACGGGGTAGAACGGCCCGAGGATTTCGCCCGGAGTCCGCTTCAATTCCTGGGCGAGCGCCGAGCCGACCGCCCGGGACCAGGCGAAGCCGCCTGCCGCGATCGCCATCCCCAGCACGTGCCGTCGTGAGATTCCGTGGTGGTCGCTCATTGTGGTGCGCCTCCTCAACTGCCTTCGGACGGACAGGTGGCGAGAGCTTAGTCTCCAGAACGGGACGGGTCAAGGATGCGCATCACATCAAAATTTCGGTTACCGAGCAGGAGGTCGTACATCCGAAGTCACGGTTACCCATTCCGAGCCGAGGGAGGAGCCCGTGACGCGACCGAGCCTGCGGGAGTACGCGGCGGTGCAGCGGGAGCGCTATCTGGCGGCGACGCGTGCAGAGAACGGCACCCTCCTGAACGAGGTCGTCACCGTCACCGGCCTGCACCGCAAGGCGGCCATCCGCCTACTGCGCCGCCCACCGCGGGCGCCGACGGCGCGATCGCGCGCGGGGCGGCCGCCGGTCTACGGGTCGGCGGTGGCCCAGGCGCTCGAGGTCCTCTGGCAGGCCACCGGGGGCATCGGGCCGCAGCGGCTCCATCCCTTCGTGCCCGAGCTCCTCGATCGGCTCGCGCGCGACGGTGAGCTGCGGCTGGCGCCCAAGGTCGACCAGCTCGTCCGGCAGGTCAGTCCCGCCACCCTCGGCCGGCTGCTCGCCCCCGCGCGCGCCACGCGGCCGCGGCGCGGGGCCACGACCACCCACGTGGGCACCTGGCTCCGGCACGAGATCCCCATCCGCACCTTCACCGAGTGGGACGACGCCGGCCCCGGGTTTCTCGAAGTCGACCTCGGGGCTCACTGCGGCAGCAGCACCAAGGACTTCTATCTCTGCACGCTCTGCGCGGTCGACATCGCCACCGCCTGGGTCGAGCTCGAGGCCATCTGGGGCAAGCGGCACGAGCGGGTGGGCGGAGGCGTGCATCGCGTGCGCCAGCGCCTGCCCATGCCACTCCTCGGCCTCGACAGCGATAACGGCAGCGAGTTCATCAACCAGAGCCTCTACGACTACTGCCGGCAGGGCGGGATCACCTTCACCCGCAGCCGCGCCTGGAAAAAGAACGACAGCGCCCACGTCGAGCAGAAGAACGGGGCCGTCGTGCGCCAGCTCATCGGCTATGATCGCTTCGCCTCCCAGGCCGCCTATGCCCAGCTCCGGCGCGTCTATCGGCTCGCCCGCCTGCACGTCAACTTCTTCCAGCCGGTGCAAAAGCTCGTGAGCAAGCACCGCGACGGGGCCCGCGTCCGGCGCGTCTACGATCGGGCCCAGACCCCCTACCAGCGCCTGGGCGCCTCCGGCATCCTCTCGCCCGCTACCCGCGTGGATCTCGAGGCGCTTTATCAACGCCTCAATCCCCTCCGCCTCCGTCGTGCGCTCGACGCTGAGCTCGATCGCCTCTGGGCCCTGGCCGCCCCCGACCCTCACCGCCAGAGCCATCCCGAGACAGCCACCCCCTCCGCGAAGTCGTCTCGACGGGGCGCTCAGCCGACGGCTCCGGTAACCCTGAATTATGAGTTGATGAGAACAGGAGGGTAACCCTCACTTATGAGTTCCTACGGGATGGCGCCGGCCTTTCCTCGTCCGCCTCACACGTCAGGCATTCTGCGTGACCTCGGGCACGATGCCCGCCCGCACTCCAGGCGACAGCATCAGAAGGTTCAGTCTCTCCGCGTGGTTAGCGTGTGGCACTCCCCATGCTGGCGTTGGAATTCGGGCCTGGACAAGGGAGGGCACGGAGATGAACGCAGTGTGGATTCCCGTAGGCAGTGCCGTGGCAATCATTCTCCTGAGCCTGGGCGTCTTGGAAGTCATGAGCGAAGGGGTTCGAGTCGATCAGCCTTCCGCGGCAGCCTTGCTAGACGCCCCGGATGATTTCCTGACCCTCGAATTCGGCCCGACTGTTGGCCGGGAGACCCCCGAGACAACGCACGCCGCCGATGGGGACAAGCGCTGAGGTCCTGCGGCTGACCGCGCAGCTGATGAAGCGTCTTCGCGGCATGCACGTCGCCGCTCATCACGCCCCGGCCAAGCCGGGGCGCGCCTCGAGATACTCCGACAGCCTCCTACCGAAACAACGGGAAGAAGATGCTGATACCGGGCGATGGAGCGGGGGCATAGACGACCGGCGGCGGCACGTAGACCGGCCGATACGTCTGCCGCCGGTGGTAGTCACGCCGGTTGCGCTCGTACTGGGCGCGCGCCTGTTCCTGCTGCCAGGCGCGTTGCTGTTGCTGACGCTGCCAGGCACGATTCTGCTGCTCCTGGCGTCGATCGCGATCATCGGCGAGCACCGGTCCCACGCAGAGGCCGCCGAGCGTCGAGGCGAGAGCGACGGCCAGCAGCATCTTGCCGGCCCTCGCGCGAACATTCTTGGCCCGCGTCACCGCGGTGGTCACTTCTGGCCTTGTGACGGCGTGCGCCTCGGGCCTTCGCCTCGGCGGAAGAGGGTATCGGTCGTCTTCTTCTGCGCATCCGACATGCTGTCGTAGAGCGCCGTGAAGGCCGGGACGAACCGCTTGATACCGTCGGCGTGCGCATCAGCGATCTCCGCGTAGGACGTAAAATCCTCGACCGCGGTCATGGTCGGCGCCTTGTCGTACCGCGCCTTCCTGAGTGGCTCCATCGTCTTCGCATTGTCCCGCATCACCGCCGTCACGTTACTCCACAGGTTCTCCTGAGCCGGGGTGATCTTGAGCTTGGCGTGAAGGTCTCTGATGCGTGCCTCATCGGCGTCAACGGCCTTGGCCTTCGAAGTGGGCGCCGGAGCCGGGTTTATCGCAGCAACGGCCGGGGTCGCCTGCGCCAGCATCATTGCCTGCGCTGAAAGCGTCGCGGCGACTGGCTCCGCGGCGGTGATGGACGCTGCCCCTGTCACCATGGCGGCGCAGAGCACTATGACATCGCGGGTCTTCATGGTCGTCTCCTCGGCCGGTTCGCGGCCACAACATGCTGGTCGGCGGTCCGCCTGACGGCGTCCCTGGAAGTCACGCTACGCTGCCGCGGAGACGCCGCCTAGTGGACCAAGGGCCATGGACAGGAGGTCTACGTCAGTTCAGCTGACCGCGCAGATGATGCAGCGTCTTCGCGGCATGCGCGTCGCCCGGGGCCGCCTGCACGGCGCCCTCGAACTCGCGAAGCGCGTCCCACCAGCGCCCCTGCTTGAGATAGACACACCCAAGGTTCATGAAGGGAAACTGGCGCGGCTCGTAGCGTGTCGCCTGCTTGGCCTGCTCCAGCCAGAGGATGGCCTCGTCGAGCCTTCCCTGCTGCATCAGGTAGACCCCGATGTCGTTGTAGGGGTTGCCGAAGTCGGGGTCGATCTCGATCGCTCGGAGGCACTCGGCCGTGGCCTCCTCCAATCGGCCCTGGCAGCTCAGGGACCAGCCCAGGAAGGTGTGGGCCTCCGCCGTGGGGTGAACCGCGACGGAGCGCTGGTAGTGCTCGATGGCCTCATCGAGCTCCCCCTCCATCTGGTAGCGGTAGGCCGCGCGCCAGAGTGCCGTGGCCTCTCTCAGGTCTTCTGACTCTTCCACCCCTTCAGTCTAGCGACGCGGATTTTGCTCGCCCATTGGACCTTGGTCCCGAACGGCGGGCGCGGAGCGCTCGCCACACCCGCTCGGGCTTGCATGTCCATCGTCAACGCACGCTCGGCGAAAGTGTACCCGACGCCCGCGCCCACACCGCGTACAGCGGATCCCCGTCGTCTCCCGGCGACCGGTCTTCCCCCGTCACGTCCAACCACCCAGCGGCGGGTTCGAAGTAGGCGCGAACGAGCTCCACGTGCTGCTGGTCAGTGGTGCCGAGCCAGACCGCGACGGCCTTGGTGGGGAAGCAACGGTTGGAGAAGGACACCACGAAGGGCGCTCCCGGCCGCAGCACCCGGCGGACCTCTCGAAAGACCAGCAGAGGGTGGGTCACATACTGGATCGACACGACGCACATCGCGCCGTCGAACTCTTCGTTACCGAACGGCAACCGCGGGTCGCGGTTCACGTCATGGACGATGGAGCTCGTCAGCCGCGGGTTGTCGGCCATCTCTTCGGCGTTCAGTCCCAGCCCCACCACTTCGCGGGTGACAAGACCCTCCGGGAGATGGCTGCGCCAGCTACTCATCAGATCGAGAAGGCGCCCACCGACAGGCAGCACCTCGGCATACAAGCGGCCGAGCGCACTAATGGCCCCATCATCGATGTGGACGACTCTCCGGGGCGCGACGTAGAACCGGTCGTCCGGCGACTCGTCGTCTCGCGCGTAGGCCGCGGGCGGGAGTAGACCGTCGCCTACCATGCCCTCGTAGCGGTGAACCGCCTCCATCATCCGCGGATCGCTCTGGCTTGGTCGAAATACAGGTAACTCGCGCGCCCTCGGGTGAGCACCTTTGTCGTCAGCTCGACAGAGTATGTCGTCAGATTGGGATCAATGCTGCGACCGTCGAGATCGGTGGGGAGCTTCATCTTCAAGCCGCTCTTCTTTGAGGATCGGTAACCCTTCCCCAATACCGCGTATTCCGTGACCCGCGGTCCGTTCTTCAACGCTTCCTCAAGCACTCGTCCCTGAACGTCCGGCATCGTGAGCGCGAGAATGCGCGCGACAGTTGGGGCGATGTCGACGTTCGCCGTGGGAAGCGTGTCATACAGCCCCGATTCGAAGTCAGGCCCATGGGCCATCATCGAAATATGCGTGTCGGTGCGTGAGAAGCTGCCGTGGTCGCCCCTGCGGTTGACCGAGCTCGCGTAGCTGATTCCTGGTCGGCCTGCCACGGCGACGTGTTCGTCGAAGCTGAAGCTGACGATGATATCCGGGCCGCGGCCGTTCGCCGGACTGTCCGTGTTGATGAGTCTCATGCCCAGGGTACCCGGAATGCCCCCGTATTTGTCCCTCACGAAGATGGCGCCGAACTGGAGGCGACTCTGGAGACTCACCACCGCGGCCCTGACCGTCTTCGCGTCACCATCGGGGACGAACAAGTAGTCGCTTCCCGCGTTTGCCGCCACCACGATGCTGCCGGCCGGGATGGGCTTCGGCACCACGTACCTGGGTGAGGTATACGTTTGCGCGTTGCCGCACATGGTTCCATCCGCGTCGTTCCTGGTGGGGTGGAGGGGGGTACCGTCGAACAGGATGCCTGACAGGGTCGGGACGTTGCGACAGCCCGCGCCATCGTAGGCCTTCACGCCATCGAGGGTGAGCAACGCGGCCGTCCGCACGAAACCCGAGACGGAGTACCCAAACGGATCCGGCGAGCCGACGCGGCCATCGGCAATCCCGCGCAACGGGTAATGCGCAACATCACCGGAGACGGTGCTGTGATTGTGGTCCTGCGTGATGATGATGTCAGTGGTCTGCTCCCAGCCGAGCTGACGGATCCTGTCCACGACGCGACCCAGGATCTCATCGTTCATCTTCGTGGCGTCGATCGAGTTGTATGTCCCCGGGCCGTACGCGTGGTTCGTTGCGTCTGGCTCCTTCGACCAGAAGACCGTGAGGTCCGGCTGTTTCGTCGGGAGGATGTAGTTCACGAAGACGTCGGTCAGATACGTGAACCCACGCCGGGAGAGAGCCCCGCTGCGGTCGAGCGGATTCGCGGTCTCTCGATCGTTGAGCCTCTGAATCGGAATCGGAGCTGTTGGGTCGCCATTGTTACCCGCGAGCACCAATGCTCCCGTTCCGTAGGCGTTGACGGTGTTCTTCGGAAGGGGGTATCCAGCGTTCTGGAGGTCCGTCGCGAAACTCAGCGGGATCGCCGCGTCCTCGTCAAGGATGATGCCCCCTCGGTGGTAATCCTGAATGAACGCGGCGCCGAACTTGCCGACCGCCGCCGTCGTCAGCCCTTTCGCCTGCGCCGCTTGGAGCAATGTCGACACACGCGTCAGCTTGCCCTGATACGAGTCCCGGACCGCTTCCACCACCCCGAAGTCCTCGATGAACGCCGGGGCAGAAAAATCGATCGCGACCCCCTTGGCGTTCTTTCCTTTGGCATTCGGCGCGTACACCACGTTGCCGTAGAACCCGTGTGTCCCCAGATACGTCCCGGTGGCAATGGACGCGGAGTTCATCATGGTGAAGGTCGGATAGACGGCGTGGTGGTCTGCGAAGACGACCCCCGATCGCGCGAGGGCGAAGTAGTTCGGCATGTTGTCCGGAGTGACATCGTCCGCTCGCAGCCCGTCCCACACGAAGATGATGACCCTTCGCGGAGCTGACCCGCCGTGCTGCGGCGTCGCGGGGCCACCTCCGAGTCCGAGCACAACGAACGACAAGACGATCGGGAAAATGAATCTCTTCACGAGGAGGCTTCCGGGGATTAGCCGGCGCGGACGGCGGTGGCGAGCTCGTGCGCCTCCCGTTCGACCTTTCGGTTGATCTGCGTGGTCACGTCGAAGGCTCCCTCGATCAGGCCCCAGCTGGCCATCCATTCCCACGCCCAGCGTGCCTCGTTCTCGGGAATCGGGCCCGGCTCC
>WNFC01002934.1_pt1 | contig 21860 bp, 20 predicted proteins | sample 5400541 | NCBI WGS metagenome assembly WNFC01 (sample SAMN13153342, study PRJNA577476) | soil metagenome | isolation source: 120 cm saprolite under Douglas fir tree site 2 hole 2 replicate 1 | place: USA:California | collected 2015-04-18
TCCGCCCCAGCAGCGTATCTTTCTCCCACACCTCGTAGAGATCGTCCTTCGGCGTCTGCATGCCTGCGACATCGAGGAGGACGCTGTCGGTATCATCCGCCGCCTCGACTACCGCTCCCATCAGCGAGTCGGCATGCCCGCGCAAGGCGATCTCCAGTGCTTCGAAATAGGTATGACGCTCGTAGAAAAACGCCAGCGCTGTCGTGGACACCGCGAACAACAGCTCGATCAGCAATACAAGCGAAACCACCCGTCGCGTCATGGAATACCGTCTCACGAGTCGCTCCCTGTACCCTCCGGCAGCAGCCGGTATCCTCGTCCCCGCAGCGTCTCAATCGAAGCCACGCCCATGCCGGCATCGAGCTTTCTCCGCAGGTTTGAGATATGCGCCTCGATCACATTCGAGTGGTGCTCCCAGTTGTAGTCATACAGATGCTCGAGCAGCTCTCGCTTCGATACGGTCGCGCGCGGCCGGTGGATCAGGTACTCAAGAATCCGGTACTCCATCGGCGAAAGGTCGACACGCCTGCCCGCTCGTTGAACGCTCTGCTCGAGTGTGTTCACCTCGATTCCCGCCACGCGCAGCGTCGGGTGGGCCGCCCCTTTTCCGCGCCGAATCAGGGCCTTCACCCGGGCGATCAACTCTCCCAGATCGAATGGTTTGCCGAGATAATCATCCGCCCCGGCATTCAACAGCTCCACGACGGATCCGGCTTCATTCCGTGCTGTCAGAATAAGCACCGGTGTCGCCACGCCGCGCGCGCGCAGCCGCTTCAACAGGCTCAAACCATCCATGCCCGGCAGCATCAGGTCCAGCACAATCAGGTCATAGCAAGGATCGCTTGCAAGGTGCGCCCCAGTCTCACCGTCTTCTGCACAATCCACCGCAAACCCCGGCCCGTCGCGTAGGGCATTGGCTACGTTCTCCGCCAGCCGGACTTCGTCCTCGACCAAAAGAACACGCATTACTTCTCGTCTCTCCGACTCTTGCCGACCATGTTTTAGAGTATCGCCTACGTGGCGCTGCAGACAAAGCCAGCAGGGCAGGGAAGAACCCGGCCGCTGTCTTTAGGGGAGGAGCCAAAATTGCAGTGACGCCTTAAGCAAGGGTTTTGAGTCCTGCTTCGGACAGCACCACGAACTCCGTCATTACCTTTGCGATAAAGTCCAGCATCTCTGTTGTCAACCCGGGATAGACCCCGATCCAGAAGACCTGGTTCATGACGAAGTCGGTGTTCTTCAGGTCGCCGACGACGCGATGCTCATATCCCTCGTAGGCAGGCTGACGCAGCAGGTTTCCGGCGAACACAAGCCGGGTGCCGATCTTATTCGATTCGAGATGCCGGGTCAGTTGATCGCGTGAAAAGGGAGCGTCGGTTTTGACGGCGATGGGAAACCCAAACCAGCTTGGATCGGAGTTTTCGCCGGCGACCGGCAGCGTCAGATAAGCCTCCAGGGGTTGGAGCAGCTTTTTAAGATAGCTGAAGTTTTCCTTCCGGCGCTCGATGAAGTACGGCAGCTTCGCGATTTGCGAGAGTCCGAGGGCCGCCTGCATATCGGTCGCCTTCAGGTTGTAACCCACATGCGAGTAGGTGTATTTGTGGTCGTATCCGCAGGGCAGGGAACCTAACTGCCACTCGAAACGCTTGCCACAGGTGTTGTCTTTTCCGGGCTCACACCAGCAGTCGCGGCCCCAGTCTCTAAAGCTGTCGATGATCACCTGCAGCGCCGGTTTGTCGGTCATCACCGCGCCGCCTTCGCCCATGGTGATGTGGTGGGCGGGATAGAAGCTTACGGTCGCGATATCGCCAAAGGTTCCAACCTTCCGCCCCTTGTAGGTCGATCCCAATGCGTCGCAGCAGTCTTCCACAAGCCAGAGTTTGTATTTCTTGCAAAACGCCGTGATCGCATCGAGGTTGAAGACGTTTCCCAGGGTGTGGGCGATCATGACGGCCTTTACCCTGGGACTGTACGCCTCCTCCAGACGGGAGACGTCGATCTCATACGTCGGCAAGGTCACATCGAGAAATACCGGCACCAGGCGGTTCTGGAAGATTGGATTGACCGTGGTGGGGAATCCAGCGGCCACCGTAATGACCTCATCGCCCGGTTTCAGGCGCCGGTCGCCAAGCTTCGGCGAGGTCAAAGCACTGAGGGCGACGAGGTTGGCGGATGATCCTGAGTTCACCAGCGAAGCCGACCGCACCCCAACGAACCGGGCGAGCTTGCGCTCGAATTCCTTGGCGAAACGACCTGTGGTGAACCAGCCATCGAGGGCGGAGTCAACCACCGAGCAGACGTCCTCGGGGCCAATCACTTTACCGGACACCGGCACAGTGGAGGTCCCGGAAACAAACTCCCGCTGGGGGAAAGCCTCTGCGTGGTATTCCGCTGTCAATGCCAAAATCTGCTTCCGTAACTGTTCTGCGCGCTCACTCATAGCTGTTCTGAGAATACTAGATTGGTAAGGTTATACGAAAATAGACGAATGACGGGACGGAACGTGCTGTCGCAGTCAAACGATTGCCCTATAAATTGAAGACCTTGAAAACTACGCGGCGTTCAGATCAGGACGGCTTCGTGGTGGACAGGGCACAAATTTTCGGAAGGATTCTCGCGCCGGCGAGATATTTGTTTAACAGCAAGGATATGGCTATTCTTGATGCGTATCGTCCAACTCATTGCAGTTTAGCCAACATCAAGTGCAACCGCTAGCTCCTCTGGCCCTTTGCATCTGAGTACCTCATAACGTAACTTACATTAACGGTGACCAGTGCCGAGTTACGTCATGATACTCTTCAAAAAATCCAACGGGAAACCTATCTTATGTCCTTAGAAAACGATGTGGAGATGACGTCAGCGCACGGTTCGATCATGTTCGCGAAAAATTTGGTTCGTCCTTTTGTGGATCATGATTGCCAGGACACGCTAGGGCGTGTTCACACTAGCGAAGGGCCTCGACGATAAGTGCGAAGTTGAGGAAGCCGATGAAGAGAACGTCGAGCTTTTCGAAGCGGGAGAAGATTCTGCGGAAGCCCTTGAGCCTTCGGAAGAGCCTCTCGATCTCGTTGCGCTTGCGGTAAAGGGCGCGGTCGTAGGCCCAGGGATCGACGCGGTTGGACCTGGGTGGAACCACCGGAACCATGCCCAGATCGAGCACCAGTTGCCGTGTCTCGTCGCCTTCATAGGCACGATCCATCAGCATCGGCAGACCTTCCGGCATGCGAGGAAGCTCCCATAACAGTTCGCGTCCCTCGGGGGCATCGTGCGCGTTGCCCGGTGAAAGTGCGAAAGCTATGGCCGTTCGAGCATCCGCGGCAACCATATGAATCTTGGTGTTCCACCCGCCGCGAGACCGGCCGATGGACTGGGGCCCATTTTTTTTAGAGCCCCTGTGCCATCGGGATGCACCTTCACCGAGGTTGAGTCCAGGCACACAGCTTCGAGCTTGATACGGACGATCTGCTCCACCTGCAACTTCTCGAACACGCGGTCCAATACGCCGCTTTTCGACCAGCGGTTCATGCGGGTATAGATCGTATGCCAACGGCCAAAACGCTTCGGAAGACCGCGCCACTTGCAGCCCTGCTCGGCCACATACAAAACCGCGTTCAACGCTTGCAGGTTGCTCAGGCTTACGTTGCCGCGCTGCACCGGCAATGCATCCTTGATCCGCTCATACTGCGCTTCCGTAAGCTCCATCCACAGACATTAACAGCATCTGTGGTCTTGGTTTTACGAACCCCATCCCAACAGAGGAGACATCGTACCTCTTATACGAGACGCGGGAATCAAATGATTTCCAGCCGGATGATTCGTCGCTGACTGCGCGACTGAAGGCAATCGCGGCGCGAAGAGATGTACGCGGCTTCCTCCGGGGAGTTGATATACCAGGAGGACCGGCATTGGATTATGGTTGCGGCAACGCGGCCTTCACGGTTGCGCTGCAGGAAGCCTTTCCGAACTTCGAGGTAATGGGGGCAGACATGCAACGGGAGCCTCCGAAGGCTTTGGCTCAATCTCAATACCGCAGCTATGCCGAGTTGGCAGAGATGCACGGCCAATACTCCATCATATTGTGTCGCCATGTCCTAGAACACAGCTACGACCCAGTAGGACAACTGACGAGGCTGTCTGATTTATTGATGCCGGGTGGAGTTTTGGTGGTGGAAGTTCCATCGTTGGAAACAAAGGCCAGGATACTGTTTGGAAAGTACTGGGACGGCTACTACGTTCCTTTTCACCCGATTCACTTCACTCGTGAGGCCCTGCGTAAGGCTTTTTTAGCAGCCAACTTCAACGTCATCCGTGAAGGCGGAGCCGAGATGCGAAAGATGGGCCGTAGTCTACAGAATTTCCTAAACTGTAAGTACAACATAGGAATGTTCGCGCTGGGAATGCTGCTGCATCCCGTTCAGATTGGAATCGGTCTCGCAAGCGATACATCAGTCTGCCTTCGTATCTGGGGCCGGAAGATTGTTGAATGAGCCGCTTCGGGAATAGTTCTGCTGTCTTACTCATAGATTCAGGGTACTAGAGGCATCTACGAGGCACTCGATGCTAGGGTGCAGATTTGATGGCGGCCCGGCCCATTCTCTGGCACATTCTGAAGATTTATTCCAAGCACGGCATCAATGACTTCATCATCTGCGGTGTCTCCTTAGTAGCCCGTGTGGTGTACCCGCTGCCAGAATCCTAGTAGCATTGTGTCTCCATCGGATAATCTCGATTAGAGTAGGTCAGGTGCCATCGGTGAGTCGAATCAAGCGAACTTTGAGGAGAATTCTCTCGAGTCCCTTTGCCAACAGGCCGAAGGGGTTATCTGGGCCGGCAAGGCACGTGCTGCCGGTCTCCGTTTGCGGGCAAGCGATCTGTTCCTGGACCTCGAAAGAGGGGATAAGGTCTTGCGTATCAGTTCAGCCCACACCATCTATCTACCGAGTATGATTGAGCTCTTCGACTACTTCATAAATTCGGTTGTTCCTGTGGAGGACGGATCGAAACAGATAGTCGACATGAGCGGTCCCCGGTACCATCGGTTAATCGGATTTGGTGACATCCCGTTTCTGTTCCCTTCCCATACAGAGCCCTATGAGACGACACGAGAGTATCTGGAGTTCGCCGACCTCAAAGAAGGACAGACGGTGCTCGATATCGGAGCGTACTCAGGGGTTACCTCGATCATCTTCGCGCAGCTCGTGGGTCCCGCCGGGCACGTCTACGCCTTTGAGGCAGATGAGACAAACTACGCCTGTGCCAAAATCAACGTGGAGATGGCAGAACGGGTCATGGGATTGAGTAATATCACGCTGTTCCACAAGGCGATATGGTCGCACAACGAGGGAGTTCTGTTTTCCCACGAGGGATCGATGGGATCGAGCGCGGTCGCGATAACCGGAGGTGGGCGGGGCAACGAGATCACCGTGCCGAGTACCACGCTGGAAAGGTTGCTTTCCGAAGCGGGACTGAAGCATGTCGACTTTATCAAGGTGGATATCGAAGGCGGCGAGACTGAGCTTTTGAAAAACTCGGCAATGCTTATGAGAAGCATCGACGCGAAGCTCATCATTGAACCGCACCGGGTGAATGGCAAGTTGAATACAGAGGACTGTCTCAGATTGCTGGAGTCTGCGGGATATGCCGTCCATGTTCGGGGTAAATCAGAAGGTTCAGAGCCTTTGATTGAAGCTCTTCCCGCACCGCGCTGAGACCGGTGAAGTGCTCGGTGGACTCGTTTTTGATACGAGGAGGCAACAGATAGGAGCACCGCTTTTGAGACGGACGCACGGGTTATACTGAGTCGGGAAGTTGGAAGCCAAGGCCTCTGCCTCCCGCAATGCAACAGCCAACGGAGCAGACCATCCAGACCATGAAAGCTGTAATCCTCGCTGGCGGCCTCGGCACGCGTCTCTCGGAAGAAACGATAGTTCGTCCCAAGCCTATGGTCGAGATTGGCGGCCGACCCATTCTCTGGCACATCCTGAAGATTTACTCCCAGCACGGCATCAACGACTTCATCATCTGCTGTGGCTACAAGGGCTACATCATCAAAGAGTATTTCGCCAACTACTTCCTCCATACCTCCGATGTAACTTTCGACATGCACACCAATAAGATGACCGTGCATGAGTCCGTAGCCGAGCCTTGGCGCGTCACTCTAGTCGATACTGGTGACACCACCGGTACTGGCGGTCGCCTAAAAAAGATTGAGAAATATCTTGATCCCGACGAGCCCTTTTGCATGACTTACGGCGACGGCGTCGCCAACGTCGATGTCACGGCCTCGATCGCCTTTCACAAAGCGCATGGCCAACTGGTCACTCTTACCAGCGTTCAGCCTTTGGCCCGCTTTGGCGCACTCGGCTTCAAAGACACTAGGATTTATTCCTTCCAGGAGAAGCCCAGCGACGAGGGCGGGTGGATCAACGGCGGCTTCTTCGTTCTCGATCCAAAAGCGATCGATGCGGTCACTGACGATTCGCAGATGTTTGAACGCGAACCTATCGAGACCCTCGTCGCACAAGGCGAGGTCCAGGCCTTCTTCCATAAAGGCTTCTGGCAGGCCATGGATACTCTGCGTGACAAGCAGCACCTCGAAGAGCTCTGGAGCATAGGAAAGGCGCCATGGAAGACCTGGTAAAAGACAGATCTTCGACCGGCTTTTGGAGAGGCCGCCGGGTCTTCCTTACCGGACACACCGGCTTCAAGGGCGGTTGGATGGCTCTATGGCTGGCGCATCTCGGCGCAGAGGTTCGTGGATACGCTCTCGATCCGTGGACAGAGCCGAACCTGTTTACGAATGCCCGCATCGGCGATGTCGTCGACGATGTACGCGGTGACATCAGGGATGCGACGCGCCTCGACAGCTCGATGCGCGAATTCCGGCCCGAAGTGGTCTTCCATCTGGCTGCTCAGCCGCTGGTACGCTACTCCTACGAGGATCCTATCGGAACGTATGAGACAAACGTCATCGGCACCGCGCGAGTCCTCGATGCCGTTCGGCGAACACCTTCGGTCCATGCCGTAGTTTCGGTCACGACGGACAAATGTTATGAGAATAAAGAGTGGATATGGCCCTATCGTGAGACTGATCCTCTGGGCGGCTACGATCCCTACTCCAGCTCGAAGGCCTGCGCGGAAATCGTCTCCGCTGCTTTTCGGCAGTCGTATTTTCCGGTCGACAGGCTGGCCGAACATGGGGTTGGTATTGCGACTGCCCGTGCGGGTAATGTGATCGGCGGAGGCGACTGGTCGACCGACCGGCTTCTTCCTGATCTCGTGCGGGGCTTCCTCTCGGGGGAGCCAGTACGCATTCGCCGTCCGCAGGCGATACGTCCGTGGCAGCATGTTCTCGAACCCCTGCACGGGTACATGCGGCTTGCGGAAGAGCTTCTTGCCGGTGCGCCAGGTGCGGCGCGATTTGCCACAGCCTATAACTTCGGCCCGAATGAGGAAGACGCGCGGCCAGTCTCATGGATCGCTGAGCGCATGACCAACTTTTGGGGCGACGGAGCCTCCTGGGTGCTCGATGACGATCATGGCCCGCATGAGGCCGGCTATCTGAGGCTCGACGCCAGCCGCGCTCGCTATGACCTTGCCTGGACTCCTCATCTTCGACTTGAGACTGCGTTGGAGTGGCTTGTCCAGTGGTATCGGACGTGGCAGGCCTCACCAGACTCTGTCCAACACCTCACCATCTCCCAGATCGACCGATATCACGCGATGACCCAGGGTGACAAAAGCACGGGTGCCCTCAAAGGGCACCAAACAAATTGATCCGAATTCGAGCTCTTGCGCCTCTTCAGATAGCACTTCCGCAATAATTGAATATTCTCGTTCTGATAGACATTAACAATGGTAGAGGGCGTCCGTAAATAGAGGCGTGCCATTTAAATTAAATCGATTTGCAGGATTTATGAGTTGGGCAGGTATCATACGATCTAAATGTTATGACCTTGCAAAAAAACCAACATAACAGGAGCGGAGACAGAGGATGACACAAGATGATCGAGGTTTCTAACTGCGTAATATGCGATGGAGCGATTCGCGGGATAAAACGAGCATTGGTGTCGCCGTTTCTGGCCGCACGGATATGGAATCGGCAGCCATTTTGCGTGGAACTTGTCGAATGCAAGGACTGCGGATTCATGTTCTACAATCCACGCCTTGACGACGCGGAAGCGGGCCGCCTTTACGCCGGATACCGCTCCGAAGAGTATCAGCGAGTGCGCCACGCTTCTGAACCTTGGTATACCGTAAGCTTCAATGGGAAACTAGGCTCACAGACTTCTTACGAACGTCGCCGCCCCGTAGTTGCTGCAATACTTCGCCAGCACATTGGCAAGCGGGAGATAAAACGCGTCCTTGATTATGGAGGCGACCGCGGCGATCTGGTGCGCGGACTGGTCGATGGTGCAGCGGCATTCGTCTACGACATTTCCGGTATTCCCGCTGTTGACGGGGTAACCGCGGCTAGTGATCCAGCAGAGTGCAAAGCTGACATTGTTATCAACAGCAATGTATTTGAGCATGTCAGCTTCCCACGTCTCCTGCTGAAAGATATCGTGAAGGCAACACCCCCTGGAGGCACTGTGTTTCTGGAAGTTCCCCGCGAATCACCACTCGGCTTGCCCAGGATGTTCAGGAGGATCGCGCAACTCGGATTCGTGGCCTTGACGCGCCCCGCCCTGGCTCGCTACATGCTTCGCCCTGCCAGCTTATACTTGATGCACGAGCACATAAATTACTTTTCGGAGCAATCGTTGGCAACCCTTATGCGTTCTTGCGGGTGTGCCGTAACCGAAGTTGGCAGCTACGTAATGGATTCCGGTGTAGAGAAAGCACCAATGATATGGTGCTTGGGGACCGTTACCTAGGAAATTCCGTGTCGAGGGCGCTGAAGAGACCTTGGGATTTGTAATTCCGCGATTCCAAAAACGAGCCTTGAGTTGTGGATTGTCCAGCGGCGGGCTATTCTGCGGTGTACCCAACTAAAAATGCATAGATCGCGGACGCGGCCCAGTTTGAGAAGCATATGCGAGAACAAATTGGGCTTTAAGGCGGAGCAAGAACGGTGTGACTAGAGATCACAACGCAGGCACAACTTTGATTGACAGACGCTGCTTCCTTCGGAGTGCGGGCCTGTTGGCGGCTGGTTCGGCTTTTGGCTGCTCCCTAATGGGCTGCGATTCCGAATTTGTTATACCCTGCCTGGGCCCCGCCCCGGCGCCCGTGCCGGTCGCGGGAATGACTTACATCCGGGCGTCGGAGATCGGCTGCGCCCTCGATTGTAGCCTGGAGAACGGGCGCAACAAGTACACCGGCGGCGTTGCTACTGACGATGGGCCGCGTATAAATGCGGCGATGGCCGGCGCGACAGCGGACAATCCGATCACCTTGATCATCGACGGAAGCGCGCTGATCTCGGGCCTGTTCCTACCGGCGGGCGGTTATTGGAACATCGCAGGACTGGGCTGCGGTACGGGATTTTTCGTAAAGAAGGGCAGCAACAATGATGGCATCCACAATGGCCCTCCCGATGCGGCTGTGCCTTTTGATCCGGGCCCGCCAGCTCCCGGGCGAGGAATGAACGTCTCGCTCAGCAACTTCACGCTGAACGGCAACCAGGGCGGAGATTCGACGACCGGAACTCAGCAGGGCGAGGGCGGGAAAGCCTGGTACTGCGGCATTAACCTGATGAACTTAGACAACATTCTTATTGAAAATGTGGTTGTGGTGAATACACCCGCGTACCACATACGGCTTTCCAACGTCGGCAACGTCAACGTAACCGGATCCGTGATGAAGAGCCACGGTCCGAGCACGGACGGCCTGCATTTCGACGGGCCGGCGAACGACATTACTATTTCAAACTGCGACTTCACGACGGGCGACGATTCGATCGCACTGAACTGCCCGGAGGGCCACTCGGGCAACATCTCGCGGGTCGTAGTTACCAACTGCACGTTCAATAGCTTGTCCCTGATGCGGCTTTATACGACGAACTGGAGTCCTGCCAAATTCAGCATAGACAAGGTAAGCGTGAGCAATTGCAGCGGCACGCTTTCGGAGGCCTGCTTCCTGATCGGTCTAAGCAATGGCAGCAGACCGAACTCTGTCGACTCTTTGACGATCTCAGATTGCAACCTGACTGCCCCCACTGTACTCGGAATCGCGGAAAACTTCGGGACCATTGTGCTCAGAAACGTTACCTTTATCCCGTTCCGATCAAAGGTTGTCTGGGTAGCACCTCAAGTGAATCACATCTGCGCTTTTTTGCGACCGTCCCCACTCTATGGCGGTGAAACTTACGTAGGATCGAATCTCTCGTTCGAGAATTGTATAATCTCCAGGAGTGCGGATATTGAGGTCGCCGCGGTGATCCTCGAAAACGATTCGACGATCAACAACCTAACGTTTAGCGGGTTTGCCTTGCGGGATATCGGGTCGTACTCCGCAGTGCCAAACCTGATCAACATTGGACGGGGATCAATCGGGCAACTGGTTCTCGACTCCCTAGACAGCACCCACATCAAGGCTCCGACTTCAGCAGGCGAATTCTTGAGCGTCGGGTCCGTTACTGGCGCGGGCGTGCTTGCAACAGGCTGGGAGTTTCCCGATGCTGCAATGGCAAACGGGTTACCGTACATCTCGGCGAGCACGGGTTTGCCTTCGATCAAGGTTGGTGGTGTGGTCGAACCTTACCCGCGATCTAGTTTGCGCATTTCAACATGAACCCATGGCCGTGACTGTCAGCTTCGAGATATGCTAGCCGATTGGACCTGACACGCGCCATGCCCATCCCTGCGCGTGGAAAGTTTCCAACCCAAACGCGCGTCCGCGGCAGAGCCATACTGTCTCTCCGGCGAACATTAAATTGGGCTAGTTCATGAGCCGGTCAAGAATCATCCCACTTGGATCATTGAACCACGCGCAAAGCGTTGTGTCTTCGATATGAAAGATTTCCCGTTCCTAGGAGAGTTCGTCGAGGTAACAGGTCAGTGCCGGATACTCCCAGCTCCGATAGTATCGTGCCACATAATGCAGGCTGGCTTTTCGAGTACGACCATGTTCAATGCGTTCTCGGTATCTGCTTTAACGGTCAGGAAATCATGGCCCCCATCGATGAACAGAAAATCTATCGATCTCTTCCACGCTGAAAAATCGAACGTGACGGAGTTTCCGATGAGCGTTCCGATCTTAGCGATCCAGCAAAGTGCAAAGCTGACCTCGTTATCAACAGCAATGTATTCGAGCACGTCGGTTTCCCACGTGTCTTGCTGGAAGAGGTCGTGAAGGCGACTCCACATGGAGGTCTTGTGTTTTTGGAAGTTCCTCGTGAATTACCATTCGGCTTGGCCAGGGTGTTTCCGGAGGATCGCGCAAATCGGGATCGTGGCTTTGACGCGCCCGGCCCTAGCTCGCCATGCCCTCCAGCCTCTACTTGATGCACGAACACATAAACTACTTTTCGGCGCAATCGCTGGCAACACTGATGCGTCCTTGCGGGTGTTCACTAATCCGGAGCCGCCAGCTACGCGATGGATTCCGGCGTAGAGAAAGCACCAATGGTATGGTGCTTGGGGACGTCTAGTTAAGGTATTCTTGATATTTCCATGTGAGAGTTGGAGACATTCTGGATCTGTGATTCCACGATTCCGAAAACGAAATATTTGAGAAAACAAGCAAACTGGATTCTTCAACAGGTCGCGATTGCGCCTGGGCAGAGAGAAGGACTCCCACCAAGAAAAAGGATGGTAACACGCCCTATGATGACACTCAGCCACTTTAAGCATCGGCTCCAGATGGTGGCGCACTTCGCCGCTAGCAAAGCCTCCTATGGATTGGCTAACTACCGGCATCCAGACCGAGCCGCGGCCTTGACGAGCATCACCCGGGCACGGTCACTCGCTTTTACAGCAACCACACCGCTGGAATGCATCGAGATCCACAACGCGGTGCAGGCCACGCTCAAGGTTCCGGGAGAGATGGCCGAAGTGGGCGTGTTTCTTGGTGGCAGCGCCGCGGTTATCCTGAATGCCTCCAATGGCAAGCACCTGCACCTTTTCGACACCTTCGCAGGGCTGCCTGATGCAGGAGACTACCTGAAGAAGGGGGAGTATGCAGGATCGCTCTCATCGGTCAAGCGAACGCTCAAAGGCTACTCAGACCGGATCACGCTTCACGAGGGCTTGTTTCCACGTGATACGGCGGCGGCGGTTGCCCATCTGCGATTCTCTTTCGTTCATTTGGATATGGACTTGTACGACGGGACGCTCGACGCCCTGCGCTTCTTCTGGCCTCGCATGAACCCCGGCGGCATCCTCATTTCTCACGACTATCCATTGCTTAGCGGGGTGGTGCGCGCCTTCCGTGAGTTCTTCGCCGACGAGGAGGCTCCGTTCATACCGCTTTCTGGCCAACAGTGCCTCGCTGTCAAGATCGACAAGTGAACGATGCGGATGACTGCCCGCCACATGCATTACCGCTCGGGACAACTCTCTCAGCGGCAAATACGCATCATCCACGGCGCAGCCATTCTGTTCTGCGAGGAATCAATTCATGAGCCGGGGAACGATCGAACCATTGGGATCATTGAACCAAGCGCAGAGCGTAGTGTCTTCGACATGAAATATCTTCCGTTCCTTCGCTAGGTCATCGAGGTAACAGGTTAGCGCGGGATACTCCCAACTGCGATAGTCGTGCCACAAGATGCACGACGGTCTTTCGATTGAAGCCATCTCAAAGGCGTTTTCAGTGTCTGATTTCACCGTCGCAAAGTCATGGCCGCCATCAATGAATGAAAGGTCGACTGAATTCCTCCACGCCGAAAAATCGAAGGTGGTCGAATTGCCGACGAGTGTGCTGATCTTTCCAGCGACGGAAGTCCCGGCAAAATCCAGAGACGATTGAGATGCGAGATGCAACTGCGTCAGCGGAGCGTCTTCAGGTAGTTGCTTCACGTCGACTGCGTGCTGTTCGTCCAGATCGAGAGTGAAAATCCTCGCATCGTCTGGCAGGTTGAGAGCCATGTTCAGTGTATTGCCGCCAAGAAAGGTGCCGATCTCGAAGACTCGACGTGCATTCACGATACGAGTTGCGGCGATTATCAACATGGTCTCCAGAAGCGAAGTACCGCCATTGCCGCGCCGACTCGGGAGCGCGACATTGACGATCCGTTCTGAAGCCGGAGCCTCAAGCAGAGTGAATATCTTGTAGGGTCGGATGTGGCGCATTGAATAGAAGTCCCTCTTTTGAGATTTGGCTTTCTTGGATAGAGCGTAATGTGGACAACTGAACCTCGGCTATTCCTCGAGCGGAGGGATTATCATATTCGCGAGGAACTCCTCCCGAGGTAGTCGCGGGGCCATATCTTCCATCGGCAGGCTCACAATCGTTCCATCGGCACGCGTCGAAGCAGTCGCACGCGGCAAAGTCGGTTGATCCGACGAAACGTTGACTGCACACACGACCGGACCGTCATAGGCCAGCACCGCAGCCACTCCGTCCCAAAGGTTCGCATGGCACTTGATCTCCATCGCCTTTATGCCGTATGCCTCCGCGACCTTCATTACATCCGGTAGGGTCAGGTGACTTGAAGGATCGCTCCCCACGAGATGCCCTTTGAAGTGATTGCGTTGCGCTCCGATGATGGATGCGTATGTCCCATTGCACAGGATGAAATATTTGATCGGCAACTTCAGGCGCTTCACCGTCTCCAGGTCTTGAATATTCAATTGGAAGCCACCATCGCCGTTGACGCAGATCGTCCGGCGGTTGTCACTCGCCAGACAGGTGCCGATGGTTCCCGGCAGACCAGTTCCCATCGCGCCCAGGCTGGGCGAGTTCACTACCCGCTGCCCGTCCTTCATTCGGAAACACTGCAAGAAGATATCGCTGCATGCACCCGAACTTCCCGGAGCAAGAACGTCCTCCGGCGTACATTGTTCTGACAAAACGTCGACCAGAGCATACAGATTGACGACTCCATTGTCCTCATGCCGATACTCCGGCAAAATGACAGGGTACTTGGCCAACCAGTCCTTTGCCTTCTTCAGCCACGCCGACGTATCCGGCAATACCGTGTTCTTCAATTGCAGAAGAAGTTCTTGGAGAAAGTGCTCGGCATCGACATTCACTGGTACGTCGATTGTCATATCGAACTTCGCAATCTCATTCGCATCGACATCTACTAGCACCTTCCTGGCACCACGGGCAAAGTTCTTATGGCTGAAAGCAATTTGAGGCATGTCCAGCCGCGCGCCCACTACCATGATCCAGTCCGCATTCTGCTGGGTGAAATTAGCTCCCCGCGAAGCGACAGATCCCGGGCGGCCCGCGTAAAACGGATGGTCCTCGGGCAACATGTCCATCGACTTCCATGTCAGCAGCGTCGGCAATTTTAGAAGGTTCACCACCTCCTCTACCAATCCCTTCCGATGGGCTTGCCGAGTCCCATTGCCGACAAATAACACCGGACGCTCAGCCTTCTTTAGCAATTCGATGGCAGCGGCAACCATTTGCGTGATTTCGGCGCTCACATCCGCGACCGGTTCAGGTGTAAATCCACGCAGCTTCGTCTCATCTATGATTGTCGACTGGACATCCAATGGGAAATCCAGCCATACGGGGCCGCGCCGCCCCGTGGTCGCCAGGTAAACGGCTTTCTCCAACTCGTAGCGAACATCATTCGGCTCAATGAGGGTCTTTGCATATTTGGTCAGGGGAGAGACAACGGCAATAATGTCGACCTCCTGCGGTCCCATCGAACGCACGCCGCGCCCTGTCAGAAGGTCGGCGCGCTTTACCTGTCCCGAGAGAAAAAGGCACGCCGAGGAATCCAGCCAAGCCGCTGCCAGACCAGTCACAGCATTCGTGCCACCGGGCCCTGTCGTCACGAGGGCAGCGCTCATCTCACTCGTATACTCGGCATAAGCCTGCGTCGCAAAGGAAACTGCCTGTTCATGCAGGCAGCAAACATAGTCCATACCTGCCTGGCGGCCGAAAGAATCCACCAGGTGCATGCAACCGCCCCCGGTCAACATGAAAACATGCTTAAGGTTTCGCTGAGCTAGAAACTGTGTGACGTAGTCCGATAGTTTAATCAAGGTCCGCTGCCATATTTGTAAGTTTTTGCAGAATCTCAGTGGTAGTCAACTGGGAATCGTTCCAGGGTTGGGGCCACGCAAAAGTCTTCATGCCGATCTTGGCCGCTTGTCTCAGATTCTCCCGCGTATCGTCTATTAACACATCGCCCTTGCCAAGCCAGCGAAGGTAGTCTCCCTTACCGCGATCGTACACGGGAACACCTTTCATTGTACGTGTCGGAACGACGCCAAAGCACCGTATCCACGCCCCGAAGTAGCGCATGACCCAGGCTGCGATCTCGGGAGCGGTCTCCAACGGGCGCGCGGTCAGGGCAACGTGACGAAATTTGCTTCCATGCGCCGAAAACCACTCTAGTACCTCCGCATTCGGTTTCAGGTGGATGCCAGCATGCGTCTTGCGGAAAGCATCGATCGAAGCCAGATACTCCTCCTGCGTCACGCCGAGCGAAACGTGTGGAGGATTCTCAGTCAATTTGCTGTATTCCGACGGTTCAGCGGGTCGCTCTTGCTTCCAGCCCTGTGAAAACCACTGATACATCAGATCGTTCAACACATCGTCCACATCCCAGACGATCGTCTGCATTACTCGATCCAGTACGTGACGAAGGTTTTACGATTCGGATTAGCCATAATCGCCTCATCCGTATACCAGGAATCAGCCTGCGCATAAGCCGAGGAAACCTCCTCAATCACCGCCCCGTTCGTCGTCCAGAACGAGTGCTTGATTCCATGCGGAATCGTCACGATGTCATTCGATTTATGCGCCGTCCTCGTGCCGTTTAGGTCCACGGTTACATCGCCGTGCAGAATATGGTACGTCTCATCCTTTCGATTGTGCCACTGCTCTGGGTGCTTCTGCCCCGGCAACACAACCATCAGCCGCTTGCAATAGTCGCGATTCACAACTGTGATCGCAGTTAGTCCACTCTCGCGGAACTTGTCGATGCCATAGTGGTGCGAAATCTCAAGCTCACACTGTCCCGGTACCTGCACCTTGCTCTTCCTGATTAGCGCCTTCACGTCCCGTACGATGTCGAAAACTTTCTGCCGCCGGTCGCTCCTCTTCACATTTGCTTCCATAACGGGACCATTTTTCGCAATCGGGTCAATCGCCACGTATTCGGTGTACTTGGAAAGGTCCTGCGCCACCAGCTGACCCGAAATATTCGGCATTGCATAGAAAAGATCTTCTGGCTTCACTACTTCGCCCGCCGCAACAGGCTTTTTCACAAAAACACCTCGTGCGAGATCGCGCAAGGCCTGCGCTTCGCCCGCAGGAGCCGGATACCGCTTTTCCCTCTCGCCGATCATCGTCAATGCATTGTCCGCGGACTGCAACCACTTTCTCACCTGGTCAGGGGTGGCACTGTACGCGTTAACCGAATATTTCTCTGTCGCAACTGCCGTGTGTTTCTCAAATAATGTCGCTCCCAGCGCAATCGCAATCTTCACTGCTTCAAAATTGTCCGGCCGCTCATGCGTCGAGTAACCTACTTCGAGTTCGGGATAACGCTTCTTTAGTAGCGAAATTTGGCTAAGATGCAAGTGATCGTCAGGCGATGGATACTCACCCACGCAATGCATAATCGCCAAAGACTTATTGCGGTGCCTGAAAAAGCTCACCACGCGATCGATATCTTCAAAAGGCTCACCTGCCGTCGAAGCGACGATGGGAAGATCGTACTTTGCAATGCGTTCCAGAAGTGGCCAGTCCGACATATAGCAACTCGGCACCTTCATGAAATCGTAACCATGCTCCACTATCATGTCGACCGAGGTCTCATCCCACGGCGTGCACATCGACAGAAATCCAGCATCCACGATCGCGTCTTTGATTTGCTTATACTGCTCCCAACTCAGGCGCGTTTCCGAGAAACGTTTCACATACTTCAGATCCTGCCGTCCCTGATAGTCCGGATGAATGCAGCTGTCGATATCGCGATACTGCAGCTTTACGCAGAAGCCGAAAGGAAAACCTTTAGAAGCCTCCTTGAGTTCCCGAACAATGCGGATCCCGTGCTCGACGTCGCCCATGTGGTTGTTGGCCATCTCATAGACGAACAGTGGCCGTTTCTTCAAATCACTCATAGAGGTAAAGCGCTCCTTGGTTCCAGTCTCCAAATCTTCTCAATTCTATCAAGACGGAAATCGAACCAATGTCCTAACCGCTCGGAGTTGTAAAAACTGGCGTACAACCCGCATTCGCCTTCAATAAGTTGGGGGGGGCGGGCCCTTTTGGGAAGTAAGGTGGTTCCGATTGTAGCGCCCTCACCCATAATTCAGTGGACCCTCCCGGGCCGCCAATGATATCGGTTGGATGCGTGACCTACTGAGCAGAATCCTTACGACCAAGAGCGCGGATATGAGCTGACTTCGCCCATCCGAGGTCTGCAGGCGTGCACTCAATTGCAGCAACCGCGAATCCGGCGGATTCAAGAAGGCCTGAGACTGCCGACACACAGTAATAGTTGATGTGCTCATGGATGCCGATCTGCATCTTAAGCGTGCCTTGCAGTAGGCCGTTGCGTTGCTGATCTGTAATATCTTGCGGCGTCTCGATATAGAGATAGCCACCGGGTTCGACATACGAACGTAATTTGCGGACTAGATTCAAGGGATGTACGACGTGTTCGGTCACATGCGCAAGCAAAACCATGGAGTATGTGCCCAACTCCGACTCAGAGTTGATCCGGGTAATGCCCGGAAGCGGATCAAGCTTCGAGACCTCATAGATGAACTTTGCGCCTGGGAGATTCGGCATGAATCTACCGTCGGACCCTCCATAGTCGAGCATTGTGAGGGAGTCAGTCGAAGGCAGCGCACTACGCAGAAATGCGTTGAGAGCTGTGGTTCTAGTGCGGATCTCGACTTCACCCTGACCGACAGCCGCCGCGATTGTCGCATATGCGGGTTCGTACTGAATCCGTTCACGAACGTAGGAAGGTTCCCGGTAATCGACGTACAAGCGTATGATGTCTTCTTCATGGAAGGGGATCTTGGTTTGAATGAAGGAACAATGTAAACAAACCTGCAGCTCTACAAACGAATACAGACTGTGCACCCGTGAGAGGAAGGGCATGGGAAGCTCAGCCAAGTTGCGAATCATCTGCTTCAGCGGGCTTGTCGACGTGGCGGCACGAAGCTCCATGCCGAAAACTCGCTTGAGAAAAAATGGCTCAACTCGACCGATGGGTCCAATATCTTGCAGCACACTCCTGCCACAGTTCCTGCATTCGCTCAACGGATCTACCTCCAGAAGTACATAATTTTATTGGTTGCGTTATCAATCTCAGGGGGTCCCCGCCGCTTAGCCCACATGAGTCGCGAATGGGCAGGCACGAAGAACTCCGTCTCCTATAAACACCGTTCTTCGTCTGAAGAGACAGAACGGATTATACCGACTTACTTTCTGAACAATTCGTCATTGCACCGCGATGTTGTTCTGGTCCCCACCGACTGATCGTATTTCAGCAGACCACGCTTTGCGGAGACTACGGAGGCAGTCGTTAACTTCAGCAGAATGGTCGTGGATGAAAATGCATCCGGCCTTTAGCGAGCCGCGGAAAAAAGGTAGTTCGGTCGCGAGTGTCGCCTTAGAGAATCGACCTCGAGGCCTACAAATGCAAAACGATCCCAGGTACTCTCTCGTCTACGATACGTTGCGACTTCGCCCACGGCTTTGGTTGCCCATGCCGCCTAGTCATACTATATCGACGTCTGCGAGAATAGTCAGACCCCAACTTATGGCACAACGGCCTTTGCCCACAGACGATCTCGACCACATTCTCAGCGAGACAAAAACGCTTTGGGAGGAGATGCGGAACAAGCACATTTTCATTACGGGGGGCACCGGCTTTTTCGGGTGCTGGTTGCTAGAAAGCTTTTCTTACATTAATCGGCAGCTCAATCTCAGCGCTCGGGCCACGGTCCTCACGCGCGACCCCGCCGCCTTCGCGATGAAATGCCCGCATCTTGCTGCCGATCCTGCCGTCGCTTTTCTTGCGGGAGATGTTCGCAGCTTCTCTTTTCCTGAGGGTGACTTCCAATACATCATCCACGCCGCTACCGAGGCCAGCGCGAGACAAGCCGCCGAAAAGCCCCTCGATATGCTCACTACCATCATCGACGGCACTGCGCGCGTGCTCAACTTTGCCCAGACCCACGCGACCCGCAAGCTTCTTCTCACCAGTTCGGGCGCCGTCTACGGCAAACAGCCCGCCAGCCTCACGCACATTCCAGAGGATTATCTCGGTGGACCGGACCCACTCGATCCCGCCAGCGTCTACGCCGAAGGCAAGCGCATCTCCGAACAGATGTGTGCGCTTCAGTCGATGCATAGTTTAATCGAGATCAAAATTGCCCGCTGCTTTGCCTTTGTCGGTCCCCACCTTCCCTTGGACACTCACTTCGCCATAGGCAACTTCATCGGAGACGTTCTTGCGGGCAGGCCGATCCGGATCAACGGCGACGGGACGCCCATGCGCTCCTATCTGTATGCTTCAGACCTCGCCATCTGGCTTTGGACGATGCTCTTTCAGGCTCCCCATCTCACCGCAGTTAATGTTGGGTCGGCCCATGATTTGAGTATTCTGGAGCTGGCGCGGGCAGTCGTTCAGAGCCTCAATGCTTCCATCGACATTCGTGTTGCGAAAGAGGTTATTCCTGGCGCTGACATAGCACGGTATGTTCCATCCGTAGGCCGCGCAAGACGTCTATTGGGCCTCAACGAGACCGTCAATCTGCAGGAAGCCATCCGCCGGACGGCAGCGTGGTACGTTGAAGAAGGGAACGGAGGAATATGAAGCTTATCAGCGTCGTCAGCCCCTGCTACAACGAAGAAGGCAACATTGAGATTCTGACAGAACGGGTGCGCGAGCTGTTTGCGAACCTTCCTCAATACCGTTACGAGCACATCATCATCGACAACCATTCGACGGATCGCACGGTGGACATTTTGCGCGGCATTGCCAAGGATGATCCCCACGTCAAGGTGATCGTCAATGCGCGGAACTTTGGTCACATCCGGTCGCCTCAGCATGCTTTTTTTGAGGCCAAGGGTGATGCCGTAATCGTTCTGCCCTCAGATCTGCAGGACCCGCCCGAGATGATTCTCGACTTCCTCCGCGAGTGGGAGGCAGGATATCCCATCGTCGTCGGCATCAAGAACACAAGCGACGAAAACGGCCTCATGTACCATATTCGATCGGTCTACTATAAGACCGTCGCGCGGCTTACAGACGTACAGGTTCTCGAGCACTTCACCGGCTTCGGGCTCTACGATCGTCAGGTCGTCGATATAATGAGGCGCGACTTTCACGACCCTCAGCCCTACTTCCGCGGACAGATCGCGGAGATTGGCCTCCCCCATAAGGCGCTTTACTACCATCAGAAGAGTCGCATGCGCGGCATCACCAAAAACAACTTTTACACCCTGTACGACCTGGCGATGCTCGGCATTACGAATCTGTCCAAGGTTCCGCTCCGCCTCGTTATCTTTGGAGGGTTTGTATTCGCCTTCCTTAGCCTCGTCGCCGGATTTGGCTATCTGATCGCCAAGTTGATCTTCTGGAACAGTTTTCAAATGGGGCTGGCGCCCACCATGATCGGACTTTTCTTTCTCGGATCGGTGCAACTAGTCGCGCTTGGGATTATTGGTGAGTATGTCGGATCAATCCACACGATTGTCCAGGGCCGTCCACTCGTTACTGAAAAGGAACGTATTAACTTTTAGTGTCAGCCGAAACGAAGTCAATGCTCAAGCGACTCTTTCCCGATCATTCGCGCGGTCAACTCCTGCGCTACCTTGTCGTTGGCGCGTGGAACACCCTCTTTGGCTACGGCTGTTTTTTCTTGCTGGTGCGACTTTTGCTTCGCTTATTGCCCGCGCTGCCTGCGCTTACCGCGAGCATCGCCACTGTACTTGCCACCGTCACCAATGTCAGCGTCTCATTTCTCGGTTATAAATGGTTCGTCTTTCGCACGCAGGGAAACTATTTGCGAGAGTACCGCCGCAGCATGCTCGTCTATCTACCTACCATCGCTCTCAGTGCTGTAGCGATTGCGCCGCTTACCTCATTGCTGCGCCTGGCGCCTCACTTGAAAACTCAAGCGCCTTATGTCGCCGGTGCCGCGCTGGCCTGCTTTAACGTGATTGCCAGCTTTTTTGGCCACAAACATATCTCGTTCAAAACGAAGCTGGAGATCTAGAACCGACAGATTTTTAGCTTGAGCAAGCAGTCATCCAGGCACATCGCCTCTCGCCTATTCCGGCCGGAATTAGTCCTTCTTTAAGGAGAAGAGTTCAACGGCTGCTCAATTTCGTCACGTCCCCGTGGACCGGCTGCAAGTATTACTTAACTCTTACTTGCATCCTCTGGCCCCACGGCGTGCGTGGCGTTAGCTTTTAAATCGAGGCAGGAATGCCATGGCAACTCTCGTAGCATCACCGCAAAAAATCGCCTGCGCCGAAATCACAGAAGTGGTACAAGCCAGGTCGCCTGAATTCAACTGGGTGTTTTTCGTCGTGATTGCGGCCTTTCATCTAGGAGCCGTAGCGGCGCTGTTCACACCATTCCGTTGGTCGTCAATCGTCGTGTTTCTCGGGATGTGGCTCTTCGGCCAGAATGTCGGCGTTGCCATCAGTTATCATCGCCAGCTCACCCATCGAAGTTTTACTACGCCCAAGTGGCTGGAATATGCCATGGCAGTCTGCGGCACGATGGCCCTCCAAGGCAGTCCCATCTACTGGGTGGC
>WNFC01002408.1_pt1 | contig 21857 bp, 13 predicted proteins | sample 5400541 | NCBI WGS metagenome assembly WNFC01 (sample SAMN13153342, study PRJNA577476) | soil metagenome | isolation source: 120 cm saprolite under Douglas fir tree site 2 hole 2 replicate 1 | place: USA:California | collected 2015-04-18
CTTTGAGCTGACGCCGACGAAATTCGTGACCCAGAACGAGATCGACGCCGCGAGGGCGGTTCGCGTGGCTGAGTTCAATGTGCAGAACCAGGAAAAAATTGAGTGGCCGCGACAATTGATTGTGGCAGAGGCGTACGTGGATCAGTTGGAGCGATCACAAGGTCTGCCCGCTGATCGAATCGCAGCCCTGCGGAAGGCGATCCAAACCGCAGAGACTTCGCACATGAATCGAGGCGAGGTCGCAAAACTCAAAAGCCTCGCACCCTCGTTGGAAAAGAGCGCTGCCATGACGAAGAGTACAGCAGACTCAAACCGATTGCAGGCCCTGGCGGAAATCCTGAAGCGACCTGCACATTGATCTTTACCAAATTGGGGTGCAAAAAAAGCCATACGCCGCGGCGCCTCGGACGGTGTGAGCCCACACCTTCAGTTTCACTTCCGTTTACTAAGGGGCGGCGGCGTTGACCGCTTAGCGCCGGCAATCCTCAGCTGCTCGTAGGCCTTAACTGCTCCTGGATTTTTGTAGCAAACCTTGTTTGATTCTTAGTCTGCACAACCTCGCGCACTGAAAAAGGGGCGCAGGGAATGGCCAAATCTGGCAACAGAATTCGAGGCTGGGGACTTTGGGACACCGCCGTCCTTTGAAGGCGAGCGGCGATCGGACTTCTAGACCTCACTGAGGAAATTTGGCGCGGGCGACGGGGATCGAACCGACCACTCTTCATTCCAGTAATTCTCGGTACGGTGCGCAGAGGACGCGCCAGCGAGAACGTCGCCAGATTTGTCTTTGAACAAGTGAACCAGCGCGACGGCGTCGAAACCGAGTTGATTGACATTCGTGATCTCAACTTTCCGATCGACGATGCGGGCGAGCAGATCAAAAACGCGACATTCTCGGAAGCCTGCGAGCGTGCCGATGGGTTTGTGATCGTCACACCGGAGTACAACCACGGCTATCCCGGCATGCTGAAGCATGTCCTCGATTCAAACCTGAAGGAGTACGTCCACAAAGCGGTCGGGATCTGCGGAGTCTCAGCGGGAGGTTTCGGCGGTACGCGCGTGATTGAACAGCTGCTGCCGGTGTTAAGAGAGTTGGGTCTGGTCACTATCTTCTGGGATGGCAATTTTTCCGGGTCGCAAAAGTTGTTCGACGCCAACGGGAAAATTCTTGATGAAGCGACGCATGTCAAGCGCATCGACAAGTTTCTTGGCGAGTTGATCTGGATGAGCAGGGTGTTGCGTTACGGTCGCGAGAACGTTTCGATCTGAAAGTATGAAATGAAAATTATTTCGCTCAACGTGGGGCTGCCGCAGTTGGTTCTGCGCAACGACGAACCAGTCTCGACCGGCATCTTTAAAGAGCCGGTTGCCGGACGAGTCAATCTCCGCGCGCTCAATCTCGATGGCGATCGACAGGCGGATTTGTCGGTTCACGGCGGACCGGAGAAGGCCGTCTATGTCTATCCTTCCGAGCATTACGATTTTTGGAAGCGCGAGTTGCCAGAGATGGATTTGCCCTGGGGCATGTTCGGCGAAAACTTTACGACCACGGGCTTACTCGAAACGCAAATCAATATCGGCGACACATTTCGCGTAGGCTCAGCCGAAGTAATGGTGACCCAGCCACGCATGCCCTGTTACAAGCTCGGCATTCGTTTCGGCCGCAGCGACATCATTAAGAGATTTCTCGCCAGTGAGCGATCGGGATTCTACCTGGGCGTGTTGAAGGAAGGGGAAGTCGGCACTGGTGACGAGTTCGATCCGGTGAAGAGAGACGCAAACGACATAAGGGTCAACGACATCACCCGACTCTTTACAAGCCAGAAGCGCAACGCTGAATTGCTGTGTCGCGCAATTGACGTGGAAGCCTTGCCGGAGAGTTGGCGAGATTATTTCCGAGATCGACTTGAAAGACTGACCGGTTAACGTCGTGCGGAAAACTTTCAGGACATTCTTCAATCATGAAACTCATTTCCAACGCGCAATAGACCTAAATCGGTTTGCGAGCGTCATCTCTGGAGTCGGAAACTTGCGCCGAGAGAATTTGCGGGACCTTTCTAGAGTTTCTATAGCTTGTTGAAAATTGAGTTTGTTAATTACTGAGGAAAAATGGAGCGGGCGACGGGGATCGAACCCCGCAACATCCAGCTTGGGAATTAAAATTACCGCTCCTTTATTTTCACAACTTACAAAATGACTTAGGAAAAATCAACGTGCATGTAACGCTTACCGTGCATGCAGTGCCTGATTTGCGTATCGCTGGGGGACGTTTGGGGGACGGTTTTCTATAGGTCTCTTATGATCAATCGCAGTTCTCGGGTTAAGCCAAACTGATCTGCAGGCGCGTCACCGAGGCCGGTAGAAATTGATAGACAAGGGTTGGACCAGCAATGCTAACGTCGGCATCCTTCGGTTCCAATCCCCGCGGATTAGCGAAACTGTTATGTGCATGAATGTCGGTTGATGACAGCACTCTACTCTGGCACGACTCGATCGAGGCGCCGCGAATGGCAATCTCAGTTTCTCGTGCTTGATTGTGATGGGGATTTACAACAGTAAGCACCAACTGTTTGTCGTGAAGCGAGGCAGAGCCTTGCAATCCCCAGAGACTGTTTGGCTTTTCTGCTACGTTGTAGCTGACACGCGGCGCTGAGAAGACGGTGCGCAGCGAAGTCCCTCCCTGATGAGCGGAGTACATTTCGAATACGTGATAGTTGGGTGTCGCAATGAACTTATCTTCATAAGCCAGAAACAGTGAATGGATCGTGTTGATGAGCTGGGCTACGTTGGCCATGGCGATTTTGTCTGCGTGGCGGTTGAAGGTATCCAAATTTATTCCCGCAACCAATGCATCACGCAACGTGCCTGGATATGCCCAAAGATAGGTTTCCGGCATGCTTTTGTCTCGTTCGTGCCACGCGCCCCATTCATCAACAACGAGCTTGACCTGTCGCCGGGTATCAATCTCGCCCATCACGGACCAGTGATCGTTGATGAGCGACTCCATGCGATCGGATTTGCCCAGCAGTTCATACCATTCATCGGTCGTGTACTCAGTAGAGACTTTTTTTCCGGTGCTGCCGCAGTAGTAATGAAGCCCCCAACCATAGAGATTGCGAAAAAAGTTTTCCCCTTTCTCAGCCAGCTTGGTGAAGAACCCGCGTGTCCAACGCCGGTCGGCGCCGTTCGGACCCGAACCAACGAAAGCAAGTTTCACGCTATACCGCGGTACCCACGCGATAAACCTACGAAACTCAGTCGCGTATTCTTCCGCCGTCAGATTCCCGCCACAGCCCCATGATTCGTTTCCGACGCCCCAATATCTCACCCCGAACGGTTCGCGATCTCCCGCCACCGCACGCATTCGCGATAAGGTCGTCAAATCCGCCGGAGCATTACAGTATTCGACCCACTCATAAAAATCTTTCGCCGGCAGACTGCGCAGGTTCGCTGCAAAATAAGGTTGGGCGCCGATAAGTTTGCAGAAGCGCGCGAACTCATTCGTTCCAAACTGGTTCGGCTCGTACACCTGTGGACTATCAGAGTTCTGAGTAGTATCGCGAATCCAGAAGTTGGTTCGCCGCGGACGTTCACTTCGGGGACCCACACCATCGTGCCAGTTGTAGCTGTCGGCAAAACACCCGCCGGGCCAGCGCAACACGCCGGGTTTTATTCGGCGCATGTGCTCGACAAGCGCTTTTCGAATGCCGCCGATATTGGGAATCTTCGATTGCTCGCCCACCCAAACTCCGTCGTAGATTACGCCGCCGAGGTGTTCGATGAAGTGGCCATAGATTTCCGGAGAGATAGTCCCGATGGGCTCGTTGATGAGGACTTCGACGCGGGCATCGACCGCGTTTGCGCTTCTCGGCGCCAGCAGCGCAACGCTGGTCACAAGCGCGCCCCCGATGAACTCGCGGCGTCTTATTGTTGGCATCGTTCTAACCTCTGGAACTGTTCATGGTTTTTCGTTTTAGTTCGTGATGTGACTTCGTGGATCGCTTTCCGGCGAAGGCAAAGAGGCGAACCACGAAATCACACGAAAAGACCCACACCTACACGAATGTCTGCAGTATTCACTTAGCTTTCTGTATTTCCACTGCAAACACGTGTGTCGGCCCAAACATGTTCGAACGGAAAACAATCCATTTCATGTCGGGCGTAAAAGTGACGTTTGGCTCAAGACTGTAGTTGTGTTTGGCCAGGTTAACTAATTTCTCCGCCTTGAACAATCCCGCTTGGATTAGAGCCTTTGAATTGGGGACGACACCGTCCGTGCGATCCGGCACCATCTCCGGCCGGAATAAATAAATCCACTGACCGTTTCCGGGGGCCGCGACGCTGTTGGGACCGCCACCATCGCCGGCGAAGAGTTTTCCATCGGGGGAAACATTGAAGTGCACAGACCACTCACTTCGTTCGAGGTGATACCAAATCCTTTCACCCGTGGCGACGTTATAGCCTGCCAGCCAGAACACCTCGCTGCGCGGCGTTTGCAAGTCATACCAGATCATCTTACCGTCGCTGCTGAAAAACTCATGACCTTCGATCTCCATGTTAATCGTGCGGTGATGAATCTGCGTCAAGGCACTGCCATCCGTTCGTATCGTCCAGGTGCGATCGACTTTGTGCCAGGGTCCTTCGTGACAGAACATCAGGAGCGTCGGATCGGCCGGTGAAAACTGGATGTGGTTAAGCCAGTCGGTGCTCTTAAGCAGAGTCTTCACTTCACCCGTCCTGGTACTGATGGTAATCAGTCGCAACGGTCTTCGTTCGGCCAATCGCCTTTCCATCATCGCGCCTTTCCCCGGATAAGCGTCGGCTCGCGGCGGCTGGGGTGCGTCTGGCGCCGGATTACCGGAAGGTGCGTTGGCCCCGGGCGTCCCTGGCGCTCTGCCCTCCGCAATAGCCTTTGCAGTTAATTCATCAACCGTGCCGGCCAGCAACGTTTCGTCGGCATTAACAGTTGAAACGGAGGCGCCCGGCGGCAGCTTGGCGATCTCTCTAGTGGCTTTGCTCTTGAGGTCCGTTGCATATACCACACGATTCCTGACGTAGTAGACGTTGCCGGTCCTTTTTCCGGTTATGATGACGTTCACACGTCCCTCGACGACTTTCTCAATCGCGCGGGTTTTGAGATTGATCGTCGAAAGGCCAGTTGGCGTCGTGATGATAAGTTTCTCACCATCCGGCGTGTAGGCGTTTTGATGAAAGTATAAACTGGCGCTGCCGGGTTCATTCGACAGACGAATGACGCGATGGCCCGTGTCTGGATCGATCCATTCGCGCGGAGGATCTTTCTGCTGCGCTCTCGCGAACGACGCGGTGGTCAATAAGAGCAGTAACGCCAGGCTCGTCTTAGTCAAGAATCTGAAATTCATCTTATCCGTCTCCGTTTGCTTCGTTATCCGGCATCTCGGTGCCGAGCTATAACAAGAAGGGCGGCGGGCCTCCGAAGCCAACCGCCCTCTTACATGTTCAGGCCTGCCAGCGCAAGAAATGGATTCCTTTCGCTAGAAGAACACCCTGATACCAAACTGGATGTAACGTGGCAGGGTATTCGGCCCGCTACCGGTCAGCGTTCCGAAATTCGCGTCGTAAGTCTGCCGGATCCGATAGAGCTTGTACTCTTGAAGCTTCCGGATGTCGAACGTGAGCGGGTCTCGCGTGGCAAATCCCTGCGGAAGCTGAGTGTGGAAGAAATCCAGCGGCAGTCCGCCCGCGCCGCCATTCGAACGCGTGGCATTCACATTGTTACGAATCGTCTGCAAGGTAGGAACAATAGCTGCGCCAGAAGTAGTTGGTTGCAATGGTACGGTGTCGCTGGGATGCAGCGTGTTCCAAGAGTTCGCCCAAGTGTTGTATTCAGCAATGGTAATCGGCTGATTCACGCCAGCTACCGCTTCGGTCGTAATTTCAGTCGGGAAAGTCCCCATTCCAAACGGTGTGTTGCCGGTATTGTTGTAGCGGAAGTTGGGATGGTTGAATGCATTGATCAAGTCCACCCTCAGGTTGATACGACGCTTGCCTTCCTTGGCGCCAACCGGCCAGGGAAAGTCCTTCGAGAGCGAAAAGTCGAAGAACGTCTGTCGCGGCGATCGAATGTCCAGGGTGCGGGGAGCATTACCTAGTGTTCCCTTCACCGGACGCATGAACGCGGCCGGGTTGATGTACGGTTCGCAACCTGAAGGCGGCGCCGCGCTTCCTACTGGGCAACCGCGCTTCCAAAGAGGATTCACGAGCGGCACGCCAGGCACGATATCAGGTCTCACGTATCGATTGAAGAGTACACCGCCGAGTTTGTTTGGATCAGTAATGAATGGTAAGAACGGGAGCCCGCCAGGCAGTCGCAGCACGCCGGCCATCGTCCACCCTCCAACTATCGCGTTCACTACTCCTGGCGCATTCTTGAGAAACTGACGCCTGCGCCCGATCGGAACGTCCCAGATGCCCGTCGCTGTGAAGTTATTCTTGATATCAAAGGTTGAGAGCGCACGATCCTGACTTAGCACTCCCCCGAGCGATACCTGCTGACGCGCCTGGCCCGTCGACAGGGTCCTTGTGTCCGGGCTCGCATCGGAAGCAGTATCAATGCTCTTCGCATGGGTGTAATTCGCGGTGAAAGTCAAACCACGGCTCACCCGGCGGCGAACGTCAATGTAGAACGCGTGCCGGATGCTGTCACCACTCGGATCGAAATAGCTGTTAAGCGGGTCGAAGCCTAGATACGGAGTAAACACGCTGGCCCGAGTGATGTTAATCACAGAGCCCTGGAGATTAGTGCGCCCCAGCGGGTCGGCAATCGAGCCGGTAGCGTCTTGCAATGTACACGTCGCGCATAGGCCCGATTGCTCCATCGTGTCGATGAGATTCACGTTACGTGGGTTGATGTTGACGAAAGGCAGGAACAGGTGCGATCCCTTGTTGCCGACATAAGCTACCTCGACCACCAGGCTCTTGATGGGTTCAAAATCCACCGTCAGGTTCCAGTTTTGCGAGTATGGAACCTTTCCGTTGCCGGTGAGTCCAGTGGTAGCGAAGGCGCCGACACCAAGACTCTTAAGGAAAACCAACCCGTTAGAATCAGTGCCCAGGATCGAATCGAGTGTGCCTGTTGTTCCTTGCAACGGCTGGTTACCTGACAGGCGAATGGGCTGAGTAGGATCGAGAGTAGCCCCCGCCGCCGAGCCAGTGGCGATTGTACCGACGTTGACGAAACCTCCGAAATCGGGATTCGGCGACCGATTATTGCCAGTGAGCGTCGCGTGCGAAATGCCGTAGCCGCCGCGAATGACTACCGATCTCTTCTCGAGATTCAAACCGAAGAGTTTCATCTTCGGCTGCCAGGCAAAGCCAATACGAGGTTCAAAGCCCCAGTAATCGATCGGCACGAGGTACTTCGAGCGTCCGCCGCGACCGGCGAAAGCGAAAGGCACAATGGTTGCCGCCGTGGGCACAGAATCAGGAATTGCGACTGCCAATGGCACTCCCAGGCCCGGGTTTGTTGAGGTGCCAGTGCCGGACGCCAGCGCGCGGCGTTGGGCGTCCGTCAGGGGAAACGACTGTGCGAGATCGGGGCGGAAGACTCCTTGCAGGTTATGCTGCTCAGCCCGAGGTAACTCAAGTGAATAGCGAAGCCCTAAGTTAAGTGTAAAGTTTGGCTTTAGCTTCCAATCGGTCTGGACGAATCCTGCCATGCCCTTCCAGCGGTAATCGTAATCGAGTATCAGCGGTCTTAAGTCGACTGAGTTAGGCACTCCGAGCAGAACGCTCGCTATGGTGTTCCCCCCGTTGTTGACGTTTGTCGATCGGTTATTGCTGGTATTAACGACACGAAAGTCCCATCTGCCTCCCGAAGCCGCGAAGAACGGCGTTGCCGTCAGCCGGGCGTCGTTCAGATCGACCCCAAACTTCCAGGTCTGATTGCCGTGCGTCCAGTAAACGATATCGCTGATGTTGTAGCGCTGTTCGACGTTGAAGTTATTGGTAGAGGCAGCCGAGCCGATGTCCGCGTTAACGTAGTTATTATCTCGGGCGATGAGGAACAAGGGAATGCCGCCTTGCGTGAGGTGGGGCAATCCAATATCTCCGGCAAAGCTTCGTCCGGTTTTGATCGCGAACTCAGGGGAATAGTCTTCGCTGAAGTTGCCGCGGGTGTAGTTCAGGCGCAGGTCGTTTACCAGCGAGGGCGAGATGATGTTGTTGAAGGCCACCAGGAATTGCCTCGCGTTGCTGTAAACGCCGGCGTTGCCGTTTATGTCGTTGCCTGCACTCCTAATGCCCACGGCGGGCGTCACTGTATAACGGAAGTTGGCTTTAAATTTGTCGGTGAAGTTATGGTCAAGGCGGAGTGTGTAACGCGTCTCGTTCTGCACGACGGAACGTTGCTGGAAATAATTTCTGATATTGCCTGCATCAAGAAAGTAGCTTCCGGCGGGAGGCATGAATGCCAGTATCCTCTGTCCAATCGGGTCGATGAACTCAGGTGGAATCACGTTCAAATTCGGATTGGGCACACCATTGATCGTGGAATTGCATTGGGGCGTTTGGATGGTGACGCCCTGATACACCTGGTTCACCAGAGTCCTTCTGGGATCGCCGAACTGGCAATACTGATTACCTGAGGCTAACTGAATCGGCACTAACTTACCGTTAACCAGAACGAACTGTTGGTAAATGTTCGCGTTGCCGACTGAGGTCAGCCCGAATTCTGGTCGCTGGGCGATACCGGCCGGCACGATGCCGCTTGCCGTTCTTACCAGGTTATTGAAATTCCCAGCGAGTTGCGTAGCGTCGGGCACCAGGCCCGTCGAGGTCAGGAAATCCTGACGCCAGCGCGGCTCGTAAGCGAAGAAGAAGAAAGACTTGTTCTTGCCGTTGTAGTAGCCCTTGCCGCCCTCGCCCAGCTTCGGGAGAAATATTGGCCCGCCGATCGTGACTGAAACCTGATTGTAGCGAAGATTATTGTGCGGACGTGGAGCAGTACCGATGGTGAATGGTGTCGCGTTGAATTTCGGGTTGCGGTGATACCAAAGCGCGATGCCGTTAAAGTCGTTCGTTCCCGATTTAGTCGTGACGTTGATTACGCCGCCGGACGTGTTTCCGAACTCCGCCGAATAAGCCGACGTCTGAACTGTGAACTCCTGCACGGTTTCGGGCGTAAAGCTGACCACGGCGCGAGCAATTCCGACACCGGTGTTGTTGACGCCGTCGGCAAGCATCGACGTACTACCGGCCCGACCGCCGTTCAAATTCAAGTTAAAACCAGGAACCGGCTGATCCGAACTCACGCCGGGATCTTCGCTGCCGGCGTCGCCCGTTACATTAGGGGCAGTCAGCGCAAGATCAAGCACGCTACGATTGTTGAGCGGAACATCTTGCAACTGACGCGTCGTGATCGTATGGCTCGTGGTTCCGGTCTCGGTGTTAAGGAGCGGCGCGTCGGCAGTCACGACTACCTGTTCGGAGACGGATCCGGTTTCCAGAGACACATTCGCAGTCGCTGTGGCCGCGGTATCGACCTTGACGTGATCGAGAAGTGCTTTCTTGAAACCTTTGGCTTCAACCAGAATGCTGTAGGTGACCGGATCGAGTGACTGTGCAGAAAACGCTCCCGTATCAGTAGTGGTAACAGTCGATTTCTGGCCCGTGCCCAGATTCGTTATCGTTACGGTCGCTCCCGGAACGGCGGCGCCGTTAGGATCAAAGACCGTTCCGCTTATGCCGCCTTTGTTCGTCTGTCCAACTAGAGTGACCGAACATACGAAAAGGACCGCAATTACTCGCATCAGGCGCATGGGTTTTATCTCCTTCAATCTTAAATAAGGCATGAGCATCTTATTCGAGTGAGGGACCCTCGCTACGCTCTAAGAATCCTCCACTCCGGGAAACCTGAAACCAAAGGTCTATGAAATCTCGGTTTCGGAATGACTCCTTTTCGCTGAGCGCCGCCATTATACAGCCTCTTTAGGGGAATGCAAGATCATAAGATGATAACTTGAGTCGGTCTTGACTACGGCTTGGAACCCTGAGTTGCCACCAAGCGAATGGGACCCAATAGCCCCGCTGGCACAGGCTGAATCTTGTCCATGTCCTGAGCTTGGAAACGCTCGCCGTAGCGCAGGTTGAGCAGTCGATAATCGGGCAATCGTGTACCGGCCATATGATTAAGCGCGAGATTGGCAACCACAATCCGGATCTTGTTTGCGCCAGGGCGCAGCAGATTGGTTACATCAATCGAATACGGCGGACACCAAACCGATCCGGCGCGCTGGCCGTTGATATAAACCACCGCAGCTTCTCTGACCGGCGCGTCAAGCCAGGCTTGCATACCTGCGCGCAGAGTTTGTTCGGGAACTGCCTTGCCCTCTCCAAGGTCAAGTCGCACGGCGAGACTTTCCTGAATCATCTCCTGGGGCACGACTATTTCCTTTTCATAGGTAGCCACTCCTGAGAAGAATCGTGTTGCTTCATCGTCTGTCCACGACCGCAGACGATCCATTTGGAGGGCGCTCCCACTGTTCCCAAGAGAAACTCGCCATCCGCTGCTCAGATCGATTGGCGATATGGTTCGCGCGGATCGGAGTACGGGCTTCGAGAGAGAACGCTTCGAAAAGACCAGGACCCGAGAGCCATATGGCTCAAGTTCGACTCCGACGGTAAGAGTTCCGGAAGATCGAGTCTCGATTTCCGCTGGCGCAACCCGTCCAGAGAACGGATCCCACCATTCGGGTTGCAGCCCGTGAACACGAAAAGTAGCTTTCACATTCTCGCGCGCGTTGGACGTGTTCGCGAAAAAATAGATTTCAGCGTCCGCCGTGCGTCGATGAATTGAGCCGATGTCTGGAACAGAAGGGTTCAGTGCCACGTCAGGCTGAAGCAGGGTCGCCAGTTTCTTTCCGAGTAGTTGCTTTTCATTCTCAACGATGTATGCAGTTGCCGATGGACCCTCGAACAGACGGCGAGAGATTTCGCGTAACTCATTCTGTTCGGAATCTGTCGCCTTAAAGCCGGGAACGACCTCGGGACGACGGCGAGTAGCGATCACGATGCCGCCACCGCGCGCAAACTCTTCCAACTTTCGCAGCGTGTTGAGGGGAATACGCTCGACACCTGGGAGTAGGACAATGCGATATCGATTCGGCCCTAATGCCAGTTCGCCTTTCTCGACCCGGCCCAGTTTCATGAGCACGTCGTCGTCAAAAAAGTCAAAGTCATATCCAGCTTCCAATACTGCGGGTATGACGTCGGGCCCAACGCGATCGCGCAGGATTTCGATCATGTGCGTATTGCCATTTGTGAAATGCGCCCAGGCATCATCGTTGGGCAGGTACAATGCCACATCATTCGAGGGCCGTCCCTGCCGCATAAGAAAACTGATGCGTTGCAGGTAGCTCGCGATGTCGGGCATGACGATCCACCACGGGTTCTTCTCGTTGAAAACGCCTGACGCGTAAAAGCGCCAGCCGGGATACTCGACACCTTCGGCGGTATAAGGCCATCCGTGTCCGACAAGTTGATTGATGCCCACGAGGAAATGACGATCGGCCTCGGCCTTCATATCTAGAGGAGTAGCTCGAAAGACGGGCGAGTGAAGCCAGGTCCAGGTCTCGGACGATGTAACTTGATGTCCATACAGATGACTGGCTGAAGAAGCCCACCGCGTCGCGCGCACAATCTTCCATTGCGGGCCCTCACCTTCCGGCAAATCTATATAAGCATTACTTGAAAGCGCAGCCGCAGGGATGCCGTAATCCTGCATGCGCAGCAGTGTGTGATTACGCTGAGCCCAATCATGCAGCGGCATAACAAACCGTTCATTGAAAAGCTCTGTCAACGTTCGTCCCCAGTCGTGCCGAATTTCCAGGGTCTTTGGACCAAACTCCGTCACCAGCGCCGGCAGGTACGGCTTAAGATCATACCCTCGTCGCTTCTTAAACTCTTCGAGAAAATCGCTGGTCCAATCCTGGCCATACACCTCCAGGCTGTCGCAAAAGACAGCATAAGGACGAGGATTGGAGCCAAACGCCTGCATCAAACGGTCACCGACATTCTTTAGATAGTGCTCTGTGGCCGCACGATCAAGATGATTCAGCACGTAACCTTCAGCGCCGACGGCCGGACGCTTGACCTGCATTCCGGTTCGACTGGAGATAAAGAAAAGCACTTCATGCTGACCTTCCAGTCCGGCAGGAAGCCAGACTGCACCGTCATGAATGTCAGACAATTCATGTAGATCGTCGCTCGCGATTGATTGCCCTTGTGAACGAACGGAAAAAACCGCGAGTAGTTGCTCACCTGCCGTAATGCTGGGAAGCGGAACTCGTCGGGTACTCCCCTGAGGTTTCACGCGCTCGGTACGCAGCATGCCGGCCGCATCGCTGATTGAAACCTCAGGACCGCCGAACGGCCAACCACTGCCGAGCGTCAGGTCCATTCGCAATCCGAGTTCCCGCGCTCTTGCTGACACGAACCTCAATGCGTCAATGAACTCGTCCGAGAGATAGGGAAGATTCTTAATGCCGAATGCCGGATCGTCGGGCGAGAGCGGATACACCGGCTGCACTTCGAAGCCGCCGATTCCGCCGTCCTTCATCAAACGCATTTCGCGCTCGAGTTCCGGCTTGGTCACGGCCGGCCCAAACCACCACCAGCGCATCATGATCTTCGCATCATCCGGCGGACGTTCGAAGCCGCGCTGAAGTTCGTTGATGCTCTGCGCCCGCGCCGGCGCCAACGTCGCAAGGCAGACAAGAATTAATAAAGGCCCCCGTGATTTGAAAGTCATACTCAATGCCTTAGAGATGTTTCCCGACTTCTGAGATCAATCGCGAAAAGTGTTCACCGAATTAGTCGAGGCGAAAGATTTCCTCCAACTCCCATTTCACCGGGCTGTTATCCGAGTTCGTTTCCATCAGCTCTCTCTGGTGCGCCCACCACCTTCTGCACACCTCGGTGTTCGCGATTTGTCGCCACAACCGTTCCGATTCAATCTCGGCATAGGCAAAGAGACGATTCGTATCGGGCTCAAGAAAGATCGAATAATTGTGCACGCCGTGTTCTCTCAAGACCTTCTGCAAATCCAGCCAGATTGGTTTGTGCCACCGTTCATATTCCTCTCGGCAACCAGCCTTGAGCTTCATTAGAAACGCTTTGCGAATCATGGCACCGCGTAGCAGTCGCGCCACTCGTTAACAAATTTTCTTCCGCGAGAACTTCAGAAATTGAACCTGTCGATGTTCTCTTTATTGAAAATAAACGGCGCGCCGAGTCTTACTTCACCATCCACTACTTCTATTTCTCCCAGCCGACCGGCATTTATTGCTTTGTCGCTGCGCTTGAGTTGGCCGGTGCTCAGCGCGTTCGCGGCATAGACCGTTAAGTAACCGAGATCGATCGTGTTCCACAAAACGACACTCTCCACAACTCCCGCCTTTACATAAGGCTTGTTCATGTTCGGCAGCGATAGTCCAGTAACCTTAACGTCCTTGCGGCCTGACTGCTGCACAGCTTCAGCGGCGCCGGGAACCGCGGGTGCGGCAATTGCCATGATTACCTTCACGTTCGGATAGACTTTGAGCACCGTCTGCGTTTCGGCAAAGGCGCGGTCGCGATCACCTTCGCTCGGCTGGATGGCGACGAGTTTCATATCCGGGTATTTCTGAGCGAGCCGCTCTTTAATGTACTTGATCCATTCGTTCTGGTTCGCGGCGCTCAGCGAGGCAGTGATGATGGCAAAGTCTCCTTTGTTGTTGAGAATTCTCGCGGCTTCGTCGGTCAGCGTGTAACCGATCCCCTGCGGTGTCGCCTGATTGATGAAGGCGTCGCGCGCGTCCTTTTCAGCATCGGCATCCCAGGTGATTACTTTGATCCCTTTCTCTTTGGCCTTGCGCAGGACGGTCGAGATGCCGACTTTGTTTTCAACACTCACTGCGATGACGTCGACGCCTTTGGTAATCCAGGCTTCGACTACTTCATTCTGTTTCGCGGGATCGAGATCAGTTGGCCCGTCCCACAACAACTCTACGCCTAACTCTTTGGCGGCTTCGTCGGCGCCTTGCTTGCAACTGACGAAATACGGATCGCCTTTCGCTTTCGGCATCAGCGCAATCAGGGGCTTGTGTGCGGGTGCGGTCGCGCCGTTCTGTCGGCCAGCGGGATTCTTCAAGTCTTCACGCAGTGACCGCAGCGACATCCAGTTAGTCCCAGCTACGATCACCGCAGAGACTAGGATGACCACACTGAGAATTGCCAGTTGTGAGTTTCTCACTTCAACCTCCTCCAGCGATTGCCGATTGCCGATTGTCGATTGACGGCTGGATATTTGCTCGAGATTCGGACCGGTAAGACGCGCCGATCTCACGCGCGCGGAAAGACGATCCACGAGGATCGTGCCAACCAATAAGACGCCTGTGAGAATGCCCGCCAACTCTGCGGGTTGCGCGCTCAGCCGCAGTCCATTTTGCAGGATTACGATCGCGAATAAACCCAGGACCGTCCCCAGCACCGTGCCGCGGCCGCCAAAGATAGAGGTGCCGCCGAGCACCACCGCGGTAATAGCCATCAGTTCATAACCGGTCCCGGCGTCCGACTTTGCCTGGCCAAGATGCGCAACATAGATGATTGCGGCCAGACTCGAAACCAGACCGGAAAACATATACACCAGCCAAAGCCGCCTGCCCACTGGAATTCCCGCATAGCGTGCTCCCTCAGCAGAAAAACCAATAGCGTAGAGACTGCGCCCGTACGTGGTGCGATGCAGCCACCAGGCACAGCCAGCAATGGCCGCGATCAAAATAAACAACTGAGCCGGGACCAGACCGCCGACGTAGCCCTGACCCAGAGATAAAAAGCTGGAAGAGAACCCCGAATAGTTCTCGATGCCGCCCGTGAGTCCTTCGGCAATTCCCCGAAAGAGCGAGAACGTGCCCAGCGTTACTATCAATGGTGGAAAGCGGAGGCGCGCGATCATCAGCGCATTGAGGCTTCCGCCTGCTATGCCAACGAGCAGTGTGACGGCAGCTGCCAGGATGATTGGCATATGCGCGTCGCGCCACAAACTGCCAAGTACGACGGCCGCGAGCCCCATCATCGAACCAACCGAAAGATCGATGCCGGCAGTGATGATGATCGGCGTGAGCACCAACGACAGCAATCCGACCTCCACGCTGAGCCGCGTGATTTCGAACGCATTCGCGGTGCTGAGAAAATTGCTGCCCGTTAGACTGAATACCGAGCACTCGACGAATATTACCAGCAGCAAGGCCCATTCGTTATTTGGGAACAGGCGCTCGCGCCATGGCGCATCCAATTGCAGATTAGGGATAACGGATTCCGGATTCGCTGGAGTCATTTAATCCCTTCGTGATTGGCACGGCGAATCGTGACGGATTGAAAGTATAGAGAGGTGAACTCACCTGGCGCGTTCGATCCGCAATCCGCGATTCGCAATACGCATTCCTTCGAGTCGTCCCAGTACAAAGTCTGACACCAGCGCCGCCAGGATGATCGCTCCCTGAATTGCTTTCTCCCAAAACGGATTGATGCCCATAAAAGTCAACGCTGTGCCAATCGTCCCCAGCAGTGCCACGCCTAGCAGTGTGCCTGTCAGAGTGCCGCGGCCGCCGGTGATCGCGGTTCCGCCCACTACGACCGCGGCCACAGCTTTCAATTCCAAACCTAATCCGGCGTTGCTCGGCACCGTGGAGAAGCGCACCGCGTTGAGCAGTGCAGCCAAACCGACAAGTACTCCCACCAAAACAAAAACGAAAAAAGTCACTCGTGGCGGCTCGATACCTGCCAGCCGCGCAGCCTCTGCATCAGAGCCGACAGCATAAAGCGCGCGGCCCGCGGCGAGATTGCGTAACATCCAACTAAAGACAACGAGCACGACGAGCGATGCGGACACGATCAGCCACTGTCCGACATTCTGGCCCAATCCAAACCATTGAAATTTCGATGGAAGGTGCTGCACCCACTCGCCCCCAGTCACCCAGCGCAGCGCATCACGCCACGTGACCAGCATAGCCAGAGTCACGATGATCGAAGGCAGACGCAGCCATCCCACGAGCACGCCGTTAACGGCTCCCATCGTTGCGCCGACCAGGATAGCGCAAGGCAACAACATCGATATCGGGACGCCTTCCTGAGCCAGCCAACCGGCGGCGACGCTCGCGACTGCGAACTGGGAACCGACAGAGATGTCGATCTGTCCGACCAGGATCACCATCGTCATCCCAACGGCGACCAGCAACGCCGGCGCGTTGTTGAGAGCGAGATCGCGCAAGTTGGCGGCGCTAAAGAATGAGGGCGCCAGCCCGGCCACCACTCCAAGCAGGAGCGCGTAAGCGACCGCCGCCGCCAGTTCTCGTTTATAGCGACTGAATCTCACTTATTTCATGGCCCAGAGCCAGTGCTAGAATTTTCTGCGGAGTCGCATCGGCGCAATCCAACGTCGCGACAATCGTCCCACCGTGCATCACGGCAATGCGATCGCTCATGCCAAGAATCTCAGGCAGCTCGGAAGAAATCATCACTATGGCGACTCCTTGCGCCGCCAGTTCAGTCATCAGCGCATGAATCTCTGACTTTGCGCCGACATCGATTCCCTGTGTCGGTTCATCGAGTATGAGCACCGAAGGCTTTGTGAGCAGCCAACGGCTCAAAGCAACTTTTTGCTGATTGCCACCAGAGAGAGTGGCTACGGGCGCGAAAATCGACGGTGTCTTGATGCCGAGCCAACGCGTATAGTAGGCGGCGATCTCCTTCTCGCGCGAAAAGTCCAGCGCGCCAAACCGAGAGAATTTATCGAGAGAGGCCAGAGTCATGTTTGCGCGTATCGATAGGTCCGGGATTACGCCGTGGCGCCGCCGGTCTTCGGGCACATAAGCAATGCCGTGTGTAATTGCTTGCGTCGCGCTCTCAATATTCACGAGTTTTCCGCGGAGCAAGATCTCGCCCGCATCTGACGGAGTTAAGCCAAAAATCGTACGCGCTAGTTCCGTGCGTCCGCCACCTACAAGGCCTGCGACGCCGACGATTTCGCCACAGCGTACTGCGAGATTGATGTCATGTATGCCCGACTCAGAGGACCCGAGTTGGCGCAGCTCCAGGATTACTTCACCCGGAGGCACGGCCTTCTTTGGAAAGACCGCCGACAACTGGCGTCCAACCATCAACTGAATCAATTGCTGTCGATCGACTTCTGACATCAGGCGCGTGTCGATTGTGCAGCCGTCCCGCAGCACCGTTACTCGGTCGGCAATTACGGCCAGTTCTTCAAGACGGTGCGAGATGTAAACGATGCCTATGCCCTGTGCGCGAAGCTGACGGATTACCGCAAAAAGATTCTGCGTCTCTTCCTCAGAGACCGAGGCCGTCGGCTCGTCCATGATCAAGACTTTGGCGTCGGCTCCCAGCGTGCGCGCGATTTCGACTAACTGTTGCTGCGGCATCGTGAGATCGCCCGCGTCTGCCTCGGGTTCAACTTTGGCTCCGATCCGCGAGAGCAGTTCCGCAGCTCTTCGGCGGCGATGGCCCCAATCAACGCGAGTCCAAAGACTTGCCTCTTCCAGACCAATCGCAATGTTTTCCGCCACGGAAAGTTCGGGGAACAGTGCCGGCTGTTGGTAAATTGCAGCTATTCCCAACTGCTTTGCCGCGCGCGGAGAGTTATGCGTAATTGTTTTTCCATTGAGCTGGATCTCGCCGCTGTCGGCTTGCACGGCACCGGTAATGATTTTGACTAGAGTGGACTTGCCGGCTCCATTTTCTCCGATGAGCGCATGCACCTCGCCGGCGCGTAATTCGAACGAGGCTTTTTTCAGCGCGTGCACTCCGGCGTAGGACTTGTCTATATCCGTAGCGCGGAGCAGGATGTTATCGCTCATGATCTTTGTCGAAGCACTCGATGGAGTCATTGAGTCTTTTAGTTTGCAAATCGAGCTTCAATATCCGCGTAGCGACGGTTCGCCTCTTCGCATTCAGCCGAAACCCTGGGCATGAAGCTCTCTAGCCGCACGTTGTCCGCGATGTGTTGTCTTGCCTCAGCCAATGACGCAAAGCGGCCAGCGGAAATCGCCTGAACCAGCAAATTACCCATAACGGTCGCTTCCGCGGGTCCTGCCAGGACGGGAAGGTCCGTTGCATTGGCAGTCGCCTGATTTAAATACGCATTGTGGCTTCCGCCGCCGATGATTTGCACTCCTTCGATCTTCTGATTTGTCAGCAATTCGATCATGCTGAGCACCGAAGCGTATCTGAACGCGAGGGAATCCAGAATTATCTTAACCACGGAGGGCGGATCAACCGGCATGCATTGTCCGCTTTCATTAAGCTGCGTGGCGATCGCTTCAAGCATGCTCGGCGGGTTGAAGAATCGTGCATCGTCGGGAAAGATCAACCCTGGAAAACTATCAACCGCCGCGACCTGATCGAGAAGAATATCGTAATCAATATCGGCGCCGTGTCGTTGCCATTCCTTTCGGCACGACTCCAGAATCCATAGCCCCATCACATTCTTGAGAAATCGAGTTGTGCCGAACGCGCCGCCTTCGTTCGTGAAGTTGGTGCCCGCCGCCGCTTCATTTATCAAGGGACTGCTGCGCTCTACGCCGACCAGCGACCACGTCCCCGAGGAAATATATGCCCAGCCAGTTTGAAGTGGCGCTCCCACGATCGCGCTGCCAGTATCGTGCGTCGCCGGCGCAACCACCTGCACGCCGTCGAGACCGAGTTCATCAACAAGTGCAGGCTTGACGGGGCCCAGGTTTCTTCCGGCAGTGACGATCTCTGAAAGTAGTTTCGCCGGCAGACGCAGACGCTCGATCAGTTCACAATCCCATGTACCCGTGCGGGAGTTTACAAGCTGCGTCGTCGTCGCGTTCGTGAACTCGGTAACCGTCTTCCCACTCAGAAAATAATTAATAAGATCCGATATCAGAAGCAGTCGACTTGCATTCCCGGGGATGCCCGCCTGCGCATGGGCATAAAGCTGAAACAGTGTGTTGAAGTTAAGGAACTGAATGCCTGTGCGCTGAAAGATTTCTTCGCGAGGTATGCGTGCGAAGACCTGCTCCATTGTTCCCTGCGTCCGCTCGTCTCGATAACAGATCGGGTCTTCAATCAGCTCTTCTTCGGCGTCAATTAGGCCGTAATCAACTCCCCAGCTATCAACTCCGATGCTGCGGATGGGCCGGCGAAGTTCGCGCGCTCGTTCACTTGCCTTGCGCGCGCCGCTCTTAATCTCATCAAAAATCTTTGGCAGCTCCCAGCGAAGATGACCGTTCAGGTGGACCGGCGGATATTGAAATCGTCTCATTTCTTCGAGCAAGAGTTCCCCGGGAGCCACTCCGGCCAGGAACACGCGCCCGCTGCCAGCACCGAGGTCGACCGCGATGTAGAGCTGATCCATATGCGGATAGCGAAATGCGGATTTCGTATTGAAGGATTTCTTTCGATTCCGCAATCCCCAATCCGAAATACGCTCAGACAATTCCCGACGCACGCGCTTCCTTCTTTGCCGGACGCTCTTCAGCTTTGCGATGGCGATAGCCACTGGATCGATACGCGGCGATTGGATCGATCGCGCCGCCCGCGCGCTCGCGCGCCACTGCCAGGACGGAAGAAACGTCCGTAGTGAAGGCCTGCTTCAATGTCGCCAGCGCCATCAGCGGGTCGCACTTTTCCTGCGCGTCAGCCAGTGCCTGTCGATCAACCAGGTGTGCCTGAACGTAGGAACGTACCAATTCAACTGCGCTCATCATCAGCGACTCGATCGGGTCAGTGACGTTGTGCGACTGGTCGAGCATGTAGGCTGGATTAAAATTCGCCGTCTTACTCAATTCCGCATCAACCAGCTCATTGAAGATAAGAAAGAGTTGGAATGGTTTGATCGAGCCGGAGTCCAGATCGTCATCGCCGTACTTGCTGTCGTTGAAATGGAAACCGGCAAGTTTGCCGAACTGAATCAGCCGCGCCACGATCATCTCGATATTGATGTTCGGCGGGTGATGGCCCAGGTCCACAAGGCAGAATGCTTTCGGTCCCAGCTCACGCGCACAATAGTAGCTCGTCCCCCAATCGTTGATTACTGTCGAATAAAACGCCGGCTCGTAAAACTTGTGCTCGATAAAGACAAGCCAGTCGTCAGGCAAAGCGTCGTAAATCTCGCGCATGCTCTCAAGGTAGCGCTCGAGCGCGCGCCGGAAGTGTTGCTGGCCCGGAAAGTTCCCGCCGTCACCGATCCAGACCGTGTGCGCTTTCGAGCCGAGTGCTGTGCCGAGCTCGATGCATTCGAAGTTGTGTTCGATGGCTTGCCGGCGCACCGCTTTATCGGGATGCGTAAGGCTGCCGAATTTGTAGGAGAGATCTTGTCCGGGTTGATCCTGAAAAGTGTTCGAGTTCATCGCGTCGAAGCGCAATCCGCGCTGCGCGGCAAACTCTCGCAACTCAGTAATGTTATCCGGCTTGTCCCAGGGAATGTGCAGTGATACGGCAGGAGTTGAACGAACCAGGTTGAATATGGTCGCGCAATCTTCGAGCTTCTCGTAAATGTCGCGCGGCTCGCCCGGACCAGGAAAGCGTGCAAAGCGCGTCCCGCCGCGGAAGCTTCCAGCCCTGGCAACCAGCTCTTCGATGTCAACGTCGCGTCGACCCAGCGTTTTCGCGAGATGCGCGAAGTCTTCTTCGACCCAAGCCTTCGACTCTCTGTTTCGCTCAGCGATGAAACCGTCATCGATCTCAAAGTGATTAGTCATCGCTTCGGCCTCCGAGATCTCTTTATCGTCACCTGTGCCAACTTCTCAGCTCACAAATTAGTAATCGATCGCGCTCCGCGAGACATTCATGTCGGAAATCTGCCGCCAACATTTTTGTGTTGCCTTTCGGTTATCGCCTGCAAGCTCTTTCATCGAAGCACTTCGCCTTGCCGGCCAGCTCGGACATGCGGTTTGGAATTGATGTTGCATAAACGAGGCATAGAAACCAAGGACCCAGGGGGCGATATGATTCTCAGAAAGTTGCTTTGCTTTACATCATGCGTCCTGTTGATATTTATTCAAGCTACTGGCTTCGCTCAGGAAAAGCACTCGATCTCAAGGGCAGACTCATCTCCGGTTTCCGCTGACGAAAGCAGCGAACCAGACTGGCCCACTAACATCGTTGTCCCAAGAGGCCTCTCGCCGTTTCTGCGAGCAATGCTCGACCGCTCGCCCACCTTCAGGTATCAGTGGGAAAGAATTGCCGTCATGCCCCAGTTATTAGTTAGCGTGGTAGTAACACTGCCGTCTCCAAACTGCGGTTGTCGCGCGTTTTCCGTTGCGAAACACTACGCCGACGGGACTATCCGCGTCACGGTCTATTTGTTTCCCCCGCATGTTAAAGATCCTGAATTGATCGCCCACGAATTCGAGCACGCGCTCGAACAGGCCGACGGACTCAATCTGAAGGCCCTGGTTAACGTCAAAGGCAGCGGCGTTTATCAGTCTGACGAAGAGTACTTCGAAACCTTGCGTGCCAGACGTGCAGGTGACGCCGTCAATAATGAATTCTTTTCGCATCACGAAGGCAATTAGATGCCTTCGCAACCTAACGCAAGAAACCATCCTGCAAGCCGCCATCGACCGGAATTATGTGGCCGGTGGTCTTCGATAGGCGTGGTGAAACGAACAGGAAAATTGCCTCAGCCAGATCCTCGGGCTCGATCGGCGTTTGCGTTAGCGAGCGTCTCGCATAGAACGCCGCCAGTTTGTCGCGCAACTCGTCAGCCGATTCGTCTTCACTGAAGGGTATTTCATATTTCGTGAGCGAAGCGATCACGCGTTCGCGCGGAAACATCGTGCTGCCTTTGACAACGGTTG
>WNFC01001988.1_pt1 | contig 21856 bp, 23 predicted proteins | sample 5400541 | NCBI WGS metagenome assembly WNFC01 (sample SAMN13153342, study PRJNA577476) | soil metagenome | isolation source: 120 cm saprolite under Douglas fir tree site 2 hole 2 replicate 1 | place: USA:California | collected 2015-04-18
GCTGGACGAAGATTTCCATGGGCCTCCGCCGCGCCTCTTCCCCTGCGACCCGGCCGCGGTGAATCGTGGATGGCTCGCAAAGTCTTAACAGGGGCACCGGTAGGCGGCAACGCGGCCCCTTTGCGCGCGGGGGGCGGATTTTGCCGTTCCCTCCGTCCCACGCGTGGTGGTAGCATGGCCATGCGGCTCAACGTGGGGGGAAAGCGATGAAGCTCGCTCAATTCATCTTGTGTCCAGTCATTTTGGTCTTGCTGGCGTGTGCGGCCGCGGATGCGGCTCCCGCGCGCAAGAGGCCTGTAACGCAGGCCGTTCCTAAGGATCGTGACGCGCTGTACAGGTATTGCGGCGCGGAGGCTTTCCGGAAGTTCGGCTGGAACCACGGATCGAAGGGGCGCGTACTTTACGTCGATTTTCTGTACGAGCAGCAGGAGCTTTGCGTCCGCAACGGCGGCCGGCTCTGACTGGCAACGACGTCGCAGTTTCTGAAATCTCCGGCTTTCGAAACGTGGTGAGGGCGCCGCTGGGTCGTCTCGTGGCGGCACGGAAAATAAATTCAACGTGGGGGGAAGCGATGAAGATTGCTCAATTCGCATTGTCAGTTGTCATTTTCGCGTCCATGGCGTCGCTCGTCGCGGATGCGGCGCCGGCGCGGAGGACCGCCAAGGTGCAGGCTGTACCGAAGAGCGGCCCGGAGCTTTATCAATATTGCCGCATGCTGGCCTTTCGGAGATTCGGCCGGAATTACGGCGATGGCCGGCTAGCGCTCTACCCAAACTTCGTGGTCGAGCAGCAGGATCACTGCGTGCGCAACGGCGGGCGGCTCTGACGCCTAAGAACAACCTCCTGCGGGGCTGAGAGCTCGAGCCGGGGCGCGACGAGTTTGCGGAGTTCGGCCTCACTGTATATGTGAGAGTCGAAGCCGTCCGCCTTTGCCATGGTCATCACGCCCGAGCTTGCCATTCGTCTCGCCGCCTTCGTCGGCGTATTCGTTGTCATGGCCGTATGGGAAGTGCTGGCGCCGCGGCGTCGTCTCGGCATCGGCCGCCTGACGCGCTGGCCGAGCAATCTCGGAATCCTCGTGGTCGACGCCCTCCTGGTGCGGCTCTTGATTCCGACCGCCGCGGTCGGCGTCGCGCTCCTGGCGGCCGGCCACGGCTTCGGCCTCTTCCACGTCCTCGGATTGCGGCTCTCGCTCGCGGCCTTGCTTGGCTTCCTCGTGCTCGATCTCGTGATCTACGGCCAGCACGTCGCGTTCCACCATGTGCCGTGGCTGTGGCGGCTGCACCGCATGCACCATGCCGATCTCGATATCGACGTGACGACCGGCGGGCGCTTCCATCCGATCGAGATCCTGCTCTCGATGCTGATCAAGATGGCGACGGTCGCGGCGTTCGGCATTCCCGCGGTGGCGGTGCTCGCGTTCGAGGTCGTGCTCAATGCCACCTCGACGTTCAACCATTCGAACATCGTCATGCCGGCGTGGCTCGATCGCATCGTGCGGCTCGTGGTGGTGACGCCGGACATGCACCGCGTGCACCATTCGATCCTGCGTGCCGAGACCGACAGCAATTTTGGCTTCAATCTCCCATGGTGGGACCGGCTGTTCGGAACGTACCGGCCGAAGCCGGAGGCCGGACATGATGGGATGACCATCGGCCTGCCGATCTTCCGCGATCGTCATGAGCTGCGCCTCGACCGCCTGCTCACCCAGCCGTTTCGCAACGATCCTTCCGCGCCGTCGGGCGGAAGACGATGAGGCTGTGATAGAGCCGCAAACTCTGCTGGTATGGGCTGCCGTTTGCGTTTAACGAGGAACAAAATGACGCCGCGGGACGCAGGAAATCGGGAAGGAGCATGTCGATGAGGGGGACGAAGCCCGAGGACATCATCGCCGGCAAGAACCGCCCGTTCACCGGCAAGGAATATCTCGAGAGCCTGCGCGACGGCCGCGAAATCTATATCCAGGGCGAGCGCGTCGAAGACGTCACGACCCATCCGGCGTTCCGCAATGCCGCCCGCTCGCTCGCGCGGCTCTACGACGCTCTGCACGATCCGGTGAGCCAGGGCGTGCTCACCTGTCCGATCGATTCCGGCGCGCCGGGTTACACGCACAAATTCTTCCGCGTCGCCCGCTCGCGCGACGATCTCGTCGGCCAGCGCGCCGCGATCGCGGCCTGGGCGCGCATGACCTATGGCTGGATGGGACGCACGCCGGATTACAAGGCGTCGCTCATGAACACGCTCGGCGCCAACTACGAGTTCTACGGCAAGTTCGCCGAGAACGCGAAACGCTGGTACCGCCGCGCGCAGGACAACGTCCTGTTCATGAACCACGCCATCGTCAATCCGCCGGTCGATCGCGCCAAGGCGGCCGATCAGGTCAAGGACGTCTTCATTACCATCCAGAAGGAGACCGACGCGGGCGTCTACGTCTCCGGCGCCAAGGTAGTGGCGACCTCGTCGGCGCTCACCCATTACAACTTCCTCGGCCAGAACGCCGCGATGCCGATCAACGATTCGGATCTCGCGATCATGTTCATCGCCCCGATGAACGCGCCGGGCGTCAAGCTGTTCTGCCGGACCTCCTACGAGATGGCGGCGACCACGATGGGCACGCCGTTCGATTATCCGTTGTCGTCCCGCTTCGACGAGAACGACGCGATCTTCGTGTTCGACAACGTGCTCATCCCCTGGGAAGACGTGCTGCTCCACCGCGACATGGAGAAGATCAAGACCTTCTACCCGCGCTCGGGCTTCCTCGCCGGCTATCAGTTCCAGGGCTGCACGCGCCTCGCCGTCAAGCTCGACTTCATGGTCGGCATCATCGCCAAGGCGTTGCGTGCGACCGGATCGGACGAATTCCGCGGCAACCAGGCAATGCTCGGCGAGATCATTGCCTGGCGCAATCTTTTCTGGGCGCTGTCCGACGCGATGGCGATGAACCCGGTGCCGTGGGTCGGCGACACGGTGCTGCCGAACGCGCAGTCGGGATCGAGCTATCGCGTGTTCGCCGGCGACGCCTACGGCCGCATCAAGGAGATCGTGGAGAAGATCGTTGCCTCGGCGCTCATCTACCTTCCCTCGTCGGCCAAGGATTTCAAGAATCCGGAGATCGACAAGTACCTCGCGCGCTACGTGCGCGGCTCCTACGGCATCGACTACAAGGAGCGCATCAAGATCATGAAGCTCCTGTGGGACGCGATCGGCACCGAATTCGGCGCCCGCCACGAGCTCTACGAACGCAACTATGCCGGCAATCACGAGGATATCCGCATTCAGGCGATGTGGAACGCGCGCTCGAGCGGCGCGCTCGACCGCATGATGGGCCTCGCCGAGGACTGCATGGCGGATTACGACGAGAACGGCTGGACCAACCCGACCTGGCTCAATCCGGATGACGTCGCGGTGGCGGAGGAGCCGAAGGCGCGAACGGCGGCGCGCAAGCGCAAGACGTCGTGACCGGCGAAATGTTCGATTCATCTCTTGGGTTTATGGTTCTTGAGATTATGTTGCGTCCCGCCGGGTGGGCGCCGTCTTCGATCATGTTCGTCAGGACGCGAATGGCATGAGCTGGATCGACCAACGGCCCGACGACGCGATGGCCGGCGCCTTCGATGCGATCGGCCCGGATCCGGTCGTGACCGTCGAGCCGCAGCTGTTTCGCGAGGCGATGAGCCGTCTCGGCGCGGCCGTGCACGTGGTGACGACGGCGGGTCCTGCGGGCAAGACCGGGTTTACCGCGACGGCCATCTGCTCGGTCTCGGACACGCCGCCGACGGTGCTGGTTTGCCTCAACCGCAAGAGCCAGGGCGGCCCGCTGCTGCGCGAGAACGGCGTCTTCTGCGTCAATACGCTCGGCGCCGATGCCGAAGCGATCGCCGACATGTTCGCAGGCCGCACCGGCGCGAAGATGGAAGAGCGCTTTCAGCTCGGCACGTGGCGCCAGCTCTTGACCGGCGCGCCCGCGCTCGCCAGCGCCGTGGTCGCGCTCGATTGCCGCATCGTCGACGTCAAGGCCGTGGCGAGCCACAACGTGATCTTCGGCGCCGTGCAGGCGGTGCAGCTCGGCGCGGGAGGACCCGCGCTCGTTTATCACGACCGCGCATACAAGCGCGTGTAAGCAACGGCACGAAGTAACCAGAGGTCATTTGGTACGAGCGTCCGCATTGTCGCAGTAGAACGGCCGCAATGGCAGATCGACGCAGAGATGTTCGGCCGACATTTGAAATAAATCGACGCGTTCTTCCTCGCTATACGTTCCTCCGCGAAACGACTGTGCACTTTGACGCGCAACTTTCTTTCGGTCGCGCGGAACATCATTGGATGTTCTGCGTTGTAAATCGGGGCGGGGCTTTTGGGAGCCATCGATGAATCAGAATCCGCAGAATCCGAACCAGGGCGGTCAGCAGAAACCCGGCCAGCAGCAGCAAGGCGGGGAGCAGAAGCCCGGTCAGCAACAGCAGGGCGGGCAGCAGAAACCCGGCCAGCAGCAGCAGGGCGGCGGCCAGAAGCCGGGTCAGCAGACCCAGCAGCCCGGTCAGGGCGGCCAACAGGGCGGCCAGCACCAAGGCGGCGACCGGAACCGCTAGTTCCATCTGTAGCGTCGAGTAACGAAGGCCCCGTTCATCGAACGGGGCCTTCGCGTTGTACACAGCGCCACGTTCCCCTCGGGCGAGGGGTCGCCTAATGTGGCGGCATGTCGCTTGCCCTGCCGCTCTTTCATCTTTACGGCGACCCGCCGGACGATCAGGCGTTCGACTTCATCCACATCGAGACGATCTCGTCGCGCTCGTCGATGCACGACTGGACCATCCGGGCGCATCGTCATCGCAATCTCTTCCAGATCCTGGTGATCGAGCGCGGCGGCGGCGACATGACGCTCGAGGCCGCAACGTTCTCGTTCGCCTCGCCGGTGGCGATCCTCGTGCCCGCGACGGTGGCGCATGGATTCCGTTTCGCGCCGCGTGAGACCGAGGGCTGGGTCGTGAGCTTCACCGAGGACGTCACCCATGCGCTCGGCGAGCGGTCGGGGCAGGCGCTGGCGCGGTTGCGGGCGCTCGCGGCCGAGCCGATCGTCCCGCTCGCGCCGGCCGAGATCGCGCGCCTGTCCTCGCTGTGCGCCGATCTGCACGAGGAGCGCTTTCTCGCGCGCGAAGGTTTTCGGCTCGCCATGCGCGGCTACCTGGCGCTGCTGGCGATCGAGGTGGCGCGGCTCGCGGCCAGCCGCGCGCGTTCGGGAACGGTGACGCTCCAGACCGCCGATCCGACCGTCGAAGCCTTGCGCGCGCTCGTGGAGGAGCAGTTCCGCAAGGAACGCCTGCTCGGATTTTACGCCGAAAAGCTCGCGATGACGCCCGATCGGCTCAACGACATCGTCAAGCGCGCGACCGGCGTCACCGCCGGCCATCTCATCCGCCAGCGCGTGCTCACCGAGGCGAAACGGCAGCTCGTCTTCACCACGCTCGCGATCCACGAGATCGCCTACGATCTCACCTTCTCCGACCCCTCGCACTTCGCCCGCTTCTTCCGCAAGCAGACCGGCACGACGCCGCAGGATTTTCGCGAGCAGGGCGGGGGATAGGTCTCCACGTTATCGCGAGCTCGGAGCGAGCGCGGGGCGCCCGAGGCGGTCGCACGCCGGCTGTGCGAACAGATTGAACGGCGCAAACAAGATTATCCTTGCGAAATTTGCGCCAACACGCTACGTGGCGAAATGATATACGGAGATTTGCGCCCGGCGCCGGAAACGGCCGCCGGGATTTTCTTTTGGAGTTTACACGCCCTCACGGCGGGGTCGACGAGTCATGTGCCAGACGCAGCCAAAAAAGGACGGATGAACGACGTCCATCCGCAGGCGCTTGATCTTTTCCTGATCTGATCAAGCCGACAGCCATCCGGGCCGGTCGCAGCAATGCATCTGACGGATAGCGCGGGTCACCCGCGATTTTGGCAAAACGACGCTAATTTTGCCTGGTCAAGAAGAGCGTCGGGACGAGGGCGGGGGCTCACCGAGCTTTTGCGGTCTCGGCCACGATGGCGCCCGCCTCCTTGAAGGCGTGATTGCCGGCCGGCGCGCCGCAATAGGCGGTCTGCTGGAGGATGATCTCCTTGATGTCGTCGGCCGAGAAGCCGCCTTCGGTGAGCGCGGCGCGCACATGCAGGCGGAATTCGTCCCACTTGCCGAGCGCGATCATCGTGCCGATCACCAGCACGCGCCGGGTGCGCTCGTCGTAATGCGGCCGTGTCCAGATCTCGCCCCACACGTTGCGGGTGATCAGATCCTGGAATTCGGTATTGAACGCGTTGATGCCCGCGCTCTGCTTGTCGACCCAGGCGTTCCCCAGAACCTTGCGGCGTACGCTCATGCCACGCGCGTGGCGCTCCTTGTCGTCCATGGCTCGCTCCCTTCGGCAAAGGATTTTCAATGCTTCACAAGTGATCGGACGCCGCGATGCGCTCAGCGGCGCGGCACGCGCGCCTGCGCGGAGGCGACGAGCCGCTCGATGAAGTTCTGCGCGAGACCCTGGTACGACAGCGGCTCGACCAGCTTGGCGATCTCGCCGGGGTTCATGAGGAGCGTCACCCGTTCGTCCTCGCACAGCACCTCCTGCAGGTGGCGCTTCTCGGCGATCGATTTCTGGATGGCCTCCTCGACGACCTGCTGCGCGATCGGCTTGCCGAGCTTGGCGGTGAGCGCGGAGGTGACGGCCTCCGCCATGATCACCCCGCGCGTCGCGTCGAGATTGGCGCGCATGCGCTCGTTGTCGACCTGCAGCCCTTCGCCGATGTCGGCGATGCCGGCAAGCGCGCCGGAGACGATGAGCAGGAGCGGCGGAAAGGTCAGCCACTCCGCCTGCCACGCGCCGGCCGCGCGCTCGTGCTCGTGGATTTCAGAATTGAGGATGGCGGCGGCGAGTTGCGGTGCGAGCGCGGCGCAGGCGAGCACGCGGCTAGCCGCGATCGGATCGCGCCCGCGCGGCTTGTCGCCGTTGCCGCCCGCCGGCTCGAACGCTTCGCCGACTTCGGATTGCATGAGCAAGGTCACGTCGCGCGCGATCTTGCCGCAGGTGCCGGCAAGGATGGCGAGCGCGGCCGCGACCTCGGCGAGGCGATCGCGATGGGTGTGCCAGGGCGCATCGGGCAGCGGAAGGTCGAGCAGGGCGGCGAGCCGCTCGTAGACGTCGAAGGCGCGTTCCCCGAGGATGGCGAGCGTGCCGCTCGTGCCGCCGAGTTGCAGCACCAGCGCATCCTTGCGCAGGCGCTTGAGCCGCTCGCGCGAGCGCGCCAGGGCCCCGGCATAGCCCGCGACCTTCAGGCCGAACGGCATCGGCTGCGCATGCTGCAGCGAAGTGCGCGCCATGGTCGCGGTCCGGCGGTGGCGTCCGGCGAGCGCCACGTAGGCGGCGACCGCGCGATCGAGGTCCGCGATCAGCGCGTCGATGCCGGCGCGCAGCTCCAGCACCGTGGCGGTATCGATCACGTCCTGATCGGACGCACCGAAATGGACGTAGCCGGCGGCGTCCGGATTCTCCTTGGCGATGTCGGCCGTCAGGGCTTTGACGAGCGGGGCGAGGACATTGCCGGCGCCCGGCGCGGCCGCGGCGATCGCCGCGATATCGAAGCGCTCGATCTTGGCGGCAGACGCGATCGGCTCGATCGCCTCGTGCGGGATGACGCCGACGGCGGCCTGCGCGCGGGCGAGCGCCGCCTCGAAGTCCAGCATGCGCTGCAGGCGCGCGCGGTCGTCGACGACGGCCCGCATCGCGGCGCTCGAAAACATCGGCATCAGCAGGGGCGAGGGCGCAAGCGGTTCGGTCATGGCAATTGCGGAAAAGTTCTCCGGGCAGACACACTTAGCGCATGTTCCGGCAAAGTGGCTACCGGCTCACGGCTGCGTTGTCGCATGCGGCGTCGTCGATTGTCATGGAATTCGCCCTTCCCCCCGGGGGCCGGAGGCTCTAAGTCGAAGCTTCACGGCCCGGCTTGGGACAGGGAGAGACCGCAATGGCGATGACAATGACCGGGGAGGTTGAGCTCAATGCCCCGCGCGAAGTCGTGTGGGCCAAGCTCAACGACGCCGAAGTGCTCAAAGTCTGCATTCCAGGTTGCGAGCAGCTCGACAAGCTGTCCGATACGGAATTCCAGGCGATCGCCGTCACCAAGATCGGTCCGGTCAAGGCCAAGTGGAAAGGAAAGGTGCATCTCACCGATCTCGACCCGCCCAACGGATACAAGATTTCGGGCGAAGGGGAAGGCGGCATCGCAGGCTTTGCCAAGGGCAGCGCGGTGGTGCGGCTCGCGCCCAAGGATAGCGGCTCGCTGCTGACCTACAATGTCGAGGCGCAGATTGGCGGCAAGCTCGCTCAGCTCGGCCAGCGCCTGATTTCCGGCGCCGCCAAGAAAATGGCCGACGAGTTCTTTGCGAAATTCGCCGCGGCCGTGAGTAACGCCGGGTAGGAGCGGCATGCGGCGACCTCCCTTGACCCGGGAGGGCAGGGGGTTAACACTTGTTCTTGTTCCAACCCGCGAAATCGGGCAAAAACGCCCGGAATTCGCCTGCGACCATCGCCGGGTATCCGGCGAACACCAAAAACAAGGCCCATTAGTCCGGATTTGGGAGAAGCTCGATGCCCGCCGTTAAGCTGACGGTGAACGGCAAGGCCGTCACTGCCGATGTCGATGCGCGCACCCTGTTGGTGCAATTCCTCCGTGAGAACCTGCGGCTCACCGGCACCCATGTCGGCTGCGATACGTCGCAGTGCGGCGCCTGCGTGGTGCACGTCAACGGCAAGGCGGTGAAGTCCTGCACCCTGCTGGTGCTGACCGCCGACGGGACCGACGTGCGCACCATCGAGAGCCTCGCGACCGGCGACAAGCTGCATCCCATGCAGGAGGCCTTCCGCGAGCATCACGGCCTGCAGTGCGGGTTCTGCACGCCCGGCATGATCATGACCGCGGTCGACATCGTGAACCGCAAGGGAAATAGCCTCGACGAGAAGACCATTCGCGAGGAGCTTGAAGGCAATCTGTGCCGCTGCACCGGCTATCACAACATCGTCAAGGCGATCGCGGCCGGCGCCAAGGCCATGGGCTCGGGAGCCCATTCGCAGGCCGCCGAATGAGAGCGGCCGACGACTGAATAGAGTAGGTGCCGACGGAGGAGACCGCCATGAGCGCGACCGGTATCGGCGCGGCGGTGCGCCGCAAGGAAGACTTCCGCTTTATCACCGGCAAGGGCCAGTACACCGACGACGTCAACCGGCCGGGCCAGGCCTACATCCATTTTCTGCGGTCGCCGCACGCGCACGCGAAGATCAAGTCGATCGACGCCAAGGCCGCGCAGGCGATGCCGGGCGTGCTCGCGGTGCTCACCGGCGCGCAGCTTGCCGCCGACAAGATCGGCGGCCTCATCTGCGGCTGGATGATCCATTCCAAGGACGGCTCGCCCATGAAGATGGCGCCGCATCCCGCCATCGTGAGCGCCAAGGCCTGCTATGTCGGCGATCCGGTCGCGGTCGTGGTGGCGGAGACATCGGCGCAGGCGAAGGATGCGGCGGAGAAGATCAAGGTCGATTACGAGGTGCTGCCCGCCGTCGCCGATCCGGCCGCCGCGCAGTCGAAAGGCTCACCGCAGATCCACGAGGTCGCCCCGTCCAACACGATCTACCAATGGCATCTCGGCGACGCCAACGCGGTCGATGCCGCCTTCAAGGCGGCGAAGCACGTCAGCAAGCTCGATATCCTCAACAACCGGCTGGTGCCGAACGCGATGGAGCCGCGCGCCGCGATCGGCGACTACGATACCGGCAGCGACAGCTTCACGCTGTGGAACACGACGCAGAATCCGCACGTGGCGCGCCTCGTCATCTCGGCCTTCATCGGCATGGCGCCGGAGCACAAGCTGCGCGTCATCGCGCCCGACGTCGGCGGCGGGTTCGGCTCGAAGATCTTCATCTATCCCGAAGAGGTCGTGTGCCTGTGGGCCTCGAAGAAGGTCGGCCGCCCGGTCAAATGGGTCTCCGATCGCGTCGAGGCATTTTTGGCGGACGCGCACGGACGCGACCACGTCACCCACGCCGAGATGGCGTTCGACGGCGACGGCAAGATCACGGCGCTGCGCGCCAAGACCATCGCCAATCTCGGCGCCTACATGTCGACCTTCTCGTCGTCGGTGCCGACCTATCTCTACGCCACGCTCTTGTCCGGCCAATATGCGATCCCGCAGATCTACTGCGAGGTCGACGCAGTCTATACCAACACGGTGCCGGTCGACGCCTATCGCGGCGCCGGGCGTCCCGAGGCGACCTTCGTGGTCGAGCGCCTGGTCGAGGTCGGCGCGCGCGAGCTCGGCATCGATCCCGCCGACCTGCGGGCAAAGAATTTCATCGCGCACTTCCCGCACCAGACGCCGGTGATCATGGCGTACGACGCCGGCGACTATCACGCCTCCCTCAAGAAGGCGCTCGAGCTCGCCGACTATAAAGGCTTCGGCAAGCGCAAGCGCGAGGCGGAGCGGCAGGGCAAGCTGCGCGGCATCGGCTTCTCCACCTATATCGAGGCCTGCGGCATCGCGCCGAGCCAGGCGGTGGGCTCGCTCGGCTGCGGCGTGGGACTGTGGGAGTCCGCCGAGGTGCGCGTCAATCCGACCGGCTCGGTCGAGATCCTGACCGGCTGCCACAGCCACGGCCAGGGCCACGAGACGACGTTCGCGCAGCTCGCCGCCGAGCGGCTCGGCATTCCGATCGAGACCGTATCGGTCGTGCACGGCGATACCGACAAGGTGCAGTTCGGCATGGGCACCTACGGCTCGCGCTCCGGCGCGGTCGGCATGTCGGCGCTCGTGAAGGCGCTCGACAAGATCGAGGCCAAGGCGAAGAAGGTCGCCTCGTATCTCCTGGAAGCGGCCGAGAACGACATCGTGTTCAAGGACGGCAAGTTCACGGTGGCCGGCACCGACAAGTCCGCGGCCTGGGGCGACGTGACGCTCAACGCCTACATCGCGCACAAGTTCAGCGGCGCGCAGCTCGAGCCCGGGCTGAAGGAAGGCGCGTTCTACGATCCGACCAATTTCACCTTCCCGGCCGGATGCCACATCTGCGAGGTCGAGATCGATCCGTCGACCGGCGACACTGCCATCGTGAACTGGACCGCGGTCGACGATTTCGGCGTCGTGGTCAACCCGATGATCGTCGAGGGCCAGGTCCACGGCGGCATCGCCCAGGGCGTCGGTCAGGCGCTGCTCGAGAACGCGGTCTACGACAAGGACGGTCAGCTCGTGACCGGCTCGCTCATGGACTACACCATGCCGCGCGCCGACAACCTGCCGTCCTTCAAGGTCGGCACCACCGTGACCAAGTGCCCGAGCAATCCGCTCGGCATCAAGGGCTGCGGCGAGGCCGGCGCGATCGCGGCGCCCGCCGCCGTGATCAATGCAGTCACCGACGCGATCGGCAGCGAAGACATCAGCATGCCGGCGACCGCCCAGGCGGTGTGGTCGGCGATCCAGAAACGCAATCAGAGCCGCCAGGCGGCGCAGTGACGGAGCAGAACCGATGTACAACTTCACCTATCATCGCGCGAGCGGCCTGCGGCAGGCGCAGAACCTCATGGGCAAGCTGGAAGATCCCAAGCTGCTCGCCGGGGGCATGACGCTGCTGCCGACGATGAAGCTGCGGCTCGCCTCGCCCGCCAATATCGTCGATCTCGACCGTGTCGAAGGGCTGTCAAACATCGAGCTCAAGGGCCGCTCGCTCGTCATTGGCGCCCTGGCGCGGCACGCCGACGTCGCAGCCTCGACGACGGTGCAGCAGGCGATCCCGGCGCTCGCCGCGGTCGCCCACATGATCGGCGATCCCGCGGTGCGCCATCGCGGCACCCTCGGCGGCTCGGTCGCCAACAACGATCCCAACGCGGACTATCCGGCGGCCTGCCTCGGTCTCGGCGCAACGATCATCACCACCAAGCGCAAGATCGTGGCCGACGAGTTCTTCAAGGGCCTGTTCGAGACCGCGCTCGAGCCCGACGAGATCATCACCAAGGTGAGCTTCCCGCTGGCGAAGAAGGCGGCCTACCAGAAATTCCGCAATCCGGCGTCGCGCTACGCGCTGGTCGGCGTGTTCGTGGCGAAGCGCCCCTCGGAGATCCGCGTGGCGGTGACGGGCGCCGGTGCGTCCGGCGTGTTCCGCGTGAAGTCGTTCGAGGAGGCGCTCAAGAAACGCTTCTCGCCGAAATCGCTGGAGGGACTCTCCGTGCCGGCGGCCGGCATGGCGAGCGACATCCACGGCGGCGCCGAGTATCGCGCGCATCTCATCGGCGTGCTCGCGCGCCGCGCGGTCGCGGCGGCGGGGTGATTTGCGGCACCACGCAAACGCGGCTCCGAAGGCGCCGCCATGAGCTCGCGGCGCAGGCGTGATGTGAACATGCCGGCGCCGTATCTTCGGCGCATCTGGTTTGACGCGTCGCGGGTCAAGGAGCCCGAGAGCTACCCGTTTTGCCTCCCGCTATTCAGCAAAAGCAATTTCGAGCTCGGCTTCGACCGCGCGGTCACCATCATCGTCGGCGAGAACGGCACGGGAAAATCGACGTTGCTCGAAGGCATCGCGGCGCTCGCCGGCTACGACGAGGCGGGCGGCGGCAAAGGCTACATGCCGGTCGATCATTCCCGCGCCGTCGAGGTCATGGGCGGGCGCCTCGCCGAGGCTTTACGCGCGAGCTGGCTGCCGAAGATCACCAACGGCTGGTTCTTCCGCGCCGAGAGCTTCTTTTCGGTCGCACGCTATCTCGACGAAGCGGCGCGCGACGCGGACGGTGCGCCGCCCGATTTCCTCTCCCACTCGCATGGCGAAGGCTTTCTTCGTTTCTTCGATGAGCGGTGCCGCCGCCAAGGCATTTTCATCTTCGATGAGCCGGAATCGGCGCTTTCTCCGTCGCGGCAGATCGAATTCCTCAAGCTGCTGCGTCGCATGGACGGGTCCGGGATCTGCCAGGTGATCATGGCGACCCACGCGCCCATCCTGATGGCCTATCCGAACGCACGCCTGCTGCGGCTGACGAAGTACGGCCTTGAGCCCGTGACGCTCGAAGACACCGAGCACTTCCGGCTCATCCGGGAATTCTGCGCCGATCCGGCCTCGTTCGTGCAGACGATGCTGGAGGAATAAGCATCCGGCCGCCGCCGTCGTGCGACTCCGTCAGCGCGTCGCGGTAACGATCGCCTGGCGGCACCCCGGCGAGAGCGACGTCCCATTGGTGGCGAGACACTCGACGATGCGGCCCTGACCGGCCGGCACGTTCGCGCAGAACGTCCGCTGCTCGGCGCCGCAGGGCCGCAGGATCTGCATCCGGACACGAAGCGGCAGCGGCGGGATCGGTCCGAGCGCCGCGGGTTGAGGCGCGGCTTGCGGCGCGGGCTGTGGCGCGGGACGCGCCGCAGCAGGTGACGGCGATGCCACGCGTGGCTTTGAAGCGTCGTTGGCAGTCCAGGCATTTCCATTCTCCGTCTCGTGCGAATTTCTCGGAAAAACTAATCACAACCGAGAATCGGATACAAATCGTGGGGGACGCGGCCCCGCCCGATGAGTACGGAGAGGGACATGTTCGAGAACATCGATCTGCTGCAAGGGCAGCTCCCGGTCGGACTGCTCGCCAGTCTCGTCAACATCTCGGTGCATGCCGTCATCATGACGGTCGTGACGTGGACGGCGCATCGCGCGGCCTTGGCGACGCAGGCCGCGAATGTCCGCATGCGGCTCGTCGTCGTCATGACGGCGACAGTCACCGTCCTGATGGCGGCACACATCGTGGAAGTCGGCATCTGGGCGACCACCTATCGCTGGGTCGAAGCCGTCCAGGAGCAGACCGACGCGTTCTATTTCGCCTTCGTCAACTACACCACGCTCGGCTACGGCGACGTGCTGCCGGTCAAGCAGTGGCGGCTGCTCGGGCCGATGGCGGCGATGAACGGCGTCTTGCTGTTCGGCTGGTCGACGGCGGTGATCTACGACATCCTGCGGACGGTCGCGCGCGTGATCCCCATGAGCGCGCCCGAGACCAGTCGGTGAGCTCGTCCGGCAATGTCGTTTACCGCACCCCCGGCATGCAGCGGCCGGACCTCGTATTGGAGGGCCTCAGCGTATAAGTTGGGGCCATGAAAACGACGGCGCGCCCGGTCCCCAGCTCCATCGATGAGACGCTCGCGCTGCTCGGCGAGGCCAATTACCTCGCCGACCGCTCGCTCGCGACGGTGCTCTTCCTGGCGCTCCGCATGGGGCGGCCGATCTTCCTCGAGGGCGAGGCGGGCGTCGGCAAGACCGAGGTCGCCAAAGTGCTGTCGCAGACGCTCGGCCGACGGCTGATCCGGCTGCAGTGCTACGAAGGGCTCGACGTCGCCGCCGCCGTCTACGAGTGGAACTACGCCGAGCAGATGATCGCGATCCGGCTCGCCGAGGCCGAAGGCAATGTCGACCGCAACCGGCTCGAGCACGACGTCTTCTCCGAGCGCTATCTGATCAAGCGCCCGCTCTTGCAGGCGCTCGAGCCCGACACGGCCGGCGCGCCGGTGTTGCTGATCGACGAACTCGACCGCACCGACGAGGCATTCGAGGCCTTTCTGCTCGAGGTGCTGGCGGACTTCCAGGTGACCATCCCGGAGATGGGCACCGTCAAGGCGGCGCAACCGCCCATCGTGGTGGTGACCTCGAACCGCACGCGCGAGATCCACGACGCCCTCAAGCGGCGCTGCCTCTATCACTGGATCGGCTATCCGAGCGCCGAGCGCGAGCTCAGCATCGTGCGCACGAAGGTGCCGGGCATCGGCAAGCGGCTGTCGCAGGAGGTCGTGCATTTCGTCCAGGCGCTGCGCAAGCAGGATCTGTTCAAGGCGCCGGGAGTCGCGGAGACGCTCGACTGGGCGAGCGCGCTCGCCGAGCTCGACGCGGTCGCGCTCGATCCCGCGACGGTATCCGACACGCTCGGCGTGCTGCTCAAGTACCAGGACGATATCGCGCGCTTCGAAGGCTCGGGCGCCAAGGAGCTGATCGACCAGGTGCGCGCGGAGCTGCGCGCCGCGGAGTAAGGCACGGCCTCTCGCTCCCTCCCCCGCGTGCGGGGGAGGGCGGGGAGGGGGAAGCCGCTAGCGGATGAGGCGAGATTAATGGCTGAACCGAAGGCCCCGTCCCGAGCCGGCTTCGCCAGCTCACTCTCCCCCGCAAGCGGGGGAGGGCAAGACGGCCGTCTCGCCGACAACATCGTGCATTTCGCGCGCGCGCTGCGCGTCGCCGGCCTCCCGGTCGGCCCTGGCACTGTGTTGGATGGGCTCGAGGCGGTGAAAGCGGCCGGCGTCGGCACCAAAGAGGATTTTTACTGGACGCTGCACGCCGTGTTCGTGAAGCGGCACGAGCATTCGCTGATCTTCCGCCAGGCCTTCGAGATCTTCTTCCGCAAGCGCGGCTATCTCGACCAGCTCCTCGGCATGATGCTGCCGCAGGCGCCGGGCGACGCGCCGAAGGCGCCGCCGCCGGGCGCGACGCGCGTGCAGGAGGCGCTGTTTGCCGGCCTCGACGACCAGCTCAAGGAACGCGAGCGCGACACCGAGATCGACGCGACCTTCACCGTGTCGGATCGCGAGGTCCTGCAGAAAAAGGATTTCGCCCAGATGACGACGGGCGAGATCGCCGCCGCCAGGCAGGCGATCTCCCGTCTCGTGCTCTCGCTCGACGAGGTGCGCACGCGCCGGCTCGCGAGCGACCGGCACGGCCATCTGATCGACATGCGGCGCACCTTGCGCTCGAGCCTCAAGGCGGGCGGCGCCATCATCGATCTTAAATATCTCGGACCGAAGACAAAGATGCCGCCGATCGTCGCGTTGCTCGACATCTCCGGCTCGATGAGCGACTACACGCGGCTCTTCCTGCACTTCCTCCACGCGATCACCGATGCGCGAAAGCGTGTGCATTCGTTTCTCTTCGGAACGCGGCTCACCAACGTGACGCGCGCGCTCAAGGCGCGCGATCCGGACGAGGCGCTCAGCCTCTGCTCGGCGAACGTGGTCGACTGGTCGGGCGGCACGCGCATTGCGACCTCGCTGCAGGCGTTCAACAAGCATTGGGGCCGCCGGGTGCTCGGGCAGGGCGCCATCGTGCTCCTGATCACCGACGGGCTGGAGCGCGATCCCGACGATCGCCTCGCCTTCGAGATCGACCGGCTCCATCGCTCGTGCCGCCGGCTGATCTGGCTCAATCCGCTGCTGCGCTTCGAAGGGTTCGAGGCCAAGGCCAAGGGCATCCGCACCATGCTGCCGGCGGTCGATGAATTCCGCCCGATCCACAATCTCGCATCCATGGCCGAGCTGTGCCGGGCGCTGTCCGCGCACGCGCGGGCGGGCGATCCAAAGGCTTGGTTGAGGAAAGTGGCGTAATATATACCCATTCGTCATGGCCGGGCTTGTCCCGGCCATCCACGCCTTGCCGAAAACAAGACGTGGATGCCCGCGACAAGCGCGGGCATGACGAGGAGAGAAATAGGGAGACCACCATGCTGGCGCGCGACGAAGACATCCTCAAAGCCGCCGAGGACTGGCGCAAGGCCGGCAAGGACGTGGCGCTGGCGACCGTGGTCGAGACCTGGGGCTCGGCGCCGCGGCCGGTCGGCTCGAACCTGGTGATCGACGGCGAGGGCAATTTTCTCGGCTCCGTGTCCGGCGGCTGCGTCGAAGGAGCGGTCGTCGCCGAGGCGCTCGACGTGATCGACAGCGGCAAGCCGAAGATGCTGGAATTCGGCGTCGCCGACGAGGCCGCATGGAAGGTCGGCCTGTCGTGCGGCGGAACGATCCGCGTCTACGTCGAGAAAGTGGACTAGGCGGCGATGCGTCTCGACATCCTCAAATCTCTCAACGCGGAGCGTGCGGCGCGCCGCGCCGCCATCGTGGTGACCGACGTCGCGACCGGCACTCAGCGCTTCGTGCGCAAGCAGGACGTCGCGTCCGATCCGTTGCGCGCCACGCTCGAGGCGGCGCTGCGCAGCGGCAAAAGCGGCATGCTGGAGACGCCGCAAGGACAGGTCTTTCTCACCGTTTACGTGCCGCCGCCGCGGCTCGTCATCACCGGCGCGGTGCACATCAGCCAGGCGCTCGCGCCCATGGCGAAGCTCGTCGGCTACGACGTGGTGATCGTCGATCCGCGCACCGCCTTCGCGACGCCGGAGCGCTTTCCCGACGTCAAGGTGATCGCGGAATGGCCCGACACGGCGCTGCCGCCGCTCAACATCGACGGCTACACCGCCTTCGTCGCGCTCACCCACGATCCGAAGATCGACGATCCCGCACTCACCCACGCGCTGGAACGCGACTGCTTCTATATCGGCGCGCTCGGCTCGCGAAAGACACATGCGCGCCGGGTCGAGCGGCTCAAACAGCAGGGCATCGGCGACGACGCGATCGCGCGCATCCATGCGCCGATCGGCCTCTCCATCGGCGCGGTGTCGCCGCCCGAGATCGCGGTCGCGATCCTCGGCCAGGTCACGGCGGCGCTGCGCCTGCCGGCAGAGAAGGCGGAGAAGGCGGCATGAAGTTCGGCGCCGTCCCGCCCGACCAAGCGAAGGGCGCGATCGTCGTCCATTCGATCCGCAAGGGCGGGCTTACGCTCAAGAAAGGCACGGTGGTCGGCGAGCCTGAGATCGCGGCGCTCGCGGCGGCCGGCATTCCGGCGATCACGGTGGCGCGGCTCGAGCCGGGCGACGTCTCGGAGGATGTCGCCGCCGCCGAGATCGCCGCCGCGGTCGCGGGCGAGGGCGTCCATATCGATCGCGCTTTCACGGGGCGGGCGAATCTTTTTGCCGAAGCGGCGGGCGTGCTTGTCGTCGATCGTGACGGTATCGACCGGCTCAACCAGGTCGATCCCGACATCACGCTGGCGACGCTCGACGCCTTTGCGCCGGTGGTGGTGGGGAAAATGATCGCCACCGTGAAAATCATTCCGTTCGCGGTCACTGACGCGGCGCGCGACGGAGCGCTCGCCGCCGCGCGCGCCGCAACGCCGCTGGTCAAGGTCGCGCCCTACAAGATCCGCAAGGTCGGCGTGATCTCGACCGTGCTGCCGGGCCTCGCCGACAAGGTGATCGAGAAGACGCTGCGCGTGACGGCGGAGCGGCTCGCCCCCGCCGGCGCAAGCATCGTCGCGGAGCGGCGCGTGCCGCACGAGACGGCGGCGCTCGCGCTCGCGCTCGACGAGGTGCTCCAGGCGGGCGCTGAACTCGTGCTCGTGTTCGGCGCCTCGGCGATCGCCGACAAGCGCGACGTCATTCCGGCCGCGGTCGAACAAATCGGCGGCAAGATCGAGCATTTCGGCATGCCGGTCGATCCCGGCAACCTCATGCTGGTCGCCGCCGCCGGCGGGCGCCCGGTGCTCGGCGCGCCTGGCTGCGCGCGCAGCCCGAAGGAGAACGGGTTCGATTGGATCCTGGCGCGCCTTCTGTGCGGGCTGCCGGTGACGCGGCGTGACATCACCGGCATGGGGGTCGGCGGCCTGTTGATGGAGATCGTGACGCGCCCGCAGCCGCGCGAAGCGGAGGCGCCGGCCGGCCGCCGCATTGGCGCGGTGGTGCTCGCCGCCGGTCGCTCGACCCGCATGGGCGGCCCGAACAAGCTCTTGGCCGAGGTCGGCGGGCGGCCGCTCGTGCGCATCGCGGCCGAGGAGGCGCTCGCCTCGCGCGCGCGGCCGGTCGTGGTCGTGACCGGGCATCAGCGCGTCGAAGTCGAGGCCACGCTCGCGGGGCTTCCCGTCACGTTCGTGCACAATCCGGATTATGCCGAGGGTTTGTCGACCTCGCTCAAAGCCGGCATCGCGGCGCTGCCGGCCGAGGCCGATGGCGCCATCGTTCTCCTCGGCGACATGCCGCAGGTCGATGCCGCACTGATTGATCGCCTGATCGCGGCCTTCGATCCGGAGAAAGGCGCGTTCGTCGTGGTGCCGACCATCGCCGGCAAGCGCGGCAATCCGGTGGTGTGGTCGCGCCGCTTCTTCCCCGATCTCAGCGGACTCGGCGGCGACGTTGGCGCGCGCCATCTGATCGCCACCTACCCGGAAGCGGTGATTGAGGTGCCGGTGACGGGCCGCGCTGCATTTGTCGATGTCGATACGCCGGACGCGCTCTCCGCCGTGAAGGCGGAATTCGAGCGCGCGACCAGCAAGTAGCGCCGCCGCCCGGCCGATTCATCATCCAGCAACCATTCGCTCCTAGGCTCCCGCCATTCTTTCGGGGGAGGGCTCCATGACGCGCATTTTACGGGCGTTGGCCTGTGCGGCTGCCGGCATCTTCATCTGGACCGCCAGCGTCTCGACCGGGCATCCGGCGGGCGCGATGGCGGTCGGGTCGTGCGCGGCCTTCGGCTACGCCTTCGACTATGCGGACGCGAATGCGGCGGTGCGCGCCGCGCAAGGCAAATGCACCGGCGCGGAGTGCAAGGTGGTGATGATGCTCAAGAAGAGCTGCGCCGCCTTTGCGATCGACGGCCGGCGCCCGTGCGGCCCGCACGGATATGCGTCGGCGCGCCGGCTCGGACAGGCGCAGAACGTCGCGCTCACGTCCTGCTACAAGTACGGCGGCAAGGATTGCGTGATCCGCGCCTGGGCCTGCGACGCCAAGGGCTGAAGTCCCGGCGCTCTGCGCTGAAATCGTTGGATTTTCCGGCCAAACCGGCCCGGCGGCAGGGGTGGGGTTGCGCAGCGGTCGAAAGAGGCTTACGTATTGACTGACTAGTCAGTCATTTTGAGCGTCTCCGATGCGCAACACCGACCCGAAAGGACGCAGCGCCAGGAGCCGCGCCTTGCGTCATGGCGCAGATCGCGGCGCGAGGGGGCACGCGCGCACGCCGGTCGGCGCGACCCGCGCCGAGAAGAGCGAGGCGCGCCGGCAGGCGATTGTCGCCGCCGCGCTCGACGAGTTCTGCACCCGCGGCTTTGCCGCCACCCGGCTCGACGACGTGGCGCGCCGCGCCAAGGTCGCCAAGGGCACCATCTACCTGCACTTCCGCGACAAGCAGGCGCTGTTTCAGGAGATCGTCGGCACCATGCTGGTGCCGCTCCTCGGCGTGCTCGAGGCGCCGCCGCCGGACGTACCGCTGCGGCAAGTGCTCGAGCGCTTCGTCGACACCTTCGTGCGCGAGATCTATTCGACCGAGCGGCGCAACGTGCTGCGCCTCGTCATGACCGAGGGCCCGCGCTTTCCGGAGCTCGCCGAGTTCTACTATCGCAACGTGGTCGAGCGCGCGATCGCCGCCATGCGCGCGCTGCTCACGCGCGCGAAAGCGCGCGGCGAGCTCAAGGACGATACCTTGATCCGCTTTCCCCAGCTCATCGTCGCGCCCGGCATGATGGCGATCATCTGGAGCGGGCTGTTCGAACGCTTCGCCCCGCTCGACGTCGCCGCCATGATGCGCGCCCATGTGGCCGCGCTGCTCGAAGGAGCCGCGCCATGAGCGTGTGGCGTCACGCACTGATCGCGCTGATCGCGCTGGCGCTCGCCGCCTGCAACGACAAGCCGCCGACCTACCAGGGCTGGGTCGAGGCCAACCTGATCTTCGTCGGCCCCGACGAGGCCGGCCGCATCCAGATGCTGGCGGCGCGCGAGGGCGACCGCGTCGAGGCGGGCGCGCCGCTTTTCCAGCTCGACACCGAACTGCACGAGGCCGATCTCAAGATGGCCATGGCGACGCTCGAAAACGCCAAGCAGGCCTTCGAACGTGCGCAGCAACTCGCGCGGACTGGCAGCGGCACGCAGAAGGATTTCGACGCCGCCCAGGCCGCCTTGCGGGAAGGCGAGGCGCGGGTCAACAGCGCGCAAACGCGGCTCGCTCGCCGCAAGATCGCGAGCCCCGTGACCGGCACGGTGCAGCAGGTCTATTTCCGGCCCGGCGAGGTGGTCACCGCGAGCCGTCCGATCGTCGCGCTGCTGCCGCCCGGCAACATCAAGCTGCGCTTCTTTGTGCCCGAGACTGTGCTGCCGAAGATCGCCTACGGCGACACGGTCGCGTTTCGCTGCGACGGCTGCAGCGGCGATCTCACCGCCAAGGTCAGCTTCATCTCGAGGACCGCCGAGTTTACCCCGCCGGTGATCTACAGCCTCGATGAGCGCTCCAAGCTCGTCTTCCTCGTCGAGGCGCTGCCGGCCGCACCCACCAACTTGCGCGTCGGCCAGCCGATCGACGTGACGCCGCGGCCGAAGGAGACGGCGCGGTGACCGCGGCGTCCGACATCGCCATCGATGTCGAAGGCCTGACCAAGTCCTTCGACGGCCGCGCCGTGGTGCGCAATCTGTCGATGCAGGTCAAACGCGGCGAGATCTACGGCTTCCTCGGTCCCAACGGATCGGGCAAGACCACGACCATCCGCATGCTGTGCGGCCTGCTCACCCCGGATTCCGGCCGCGGTACCTGTCTCGGCTACGACATCCGCACCGAGGCCGACAAGATCAAGCTGCACGTCGGCTACATGACGCAGCGCTTCAGCCTCTACCAGGACCTGTCGGTGCGTGAGAATCTCGAGTTCATCGCGCGCATCTACGGCATCGAACACCCGGCGCAGGCCGCCCGCGAAGCCATAGAGCGGCTGGGGCTCACCGGCCGCGAGGAGCAGATCGCCGGCGAACTCTCCGGCGGCTGGAAGCAGCGCCTCGCGCTCGGCGCCTGCACGCTGCCCAATCCGCAGCTCCTGCTGTTGGACGAACCGACCGCCGGCGTCGACCCCAAGGCGCGGCGCGAATTCTGGGATGAAATCCACAAGCTGGCCGGGCAGGGGCTCACGGTGCTGGTGTCGACTCATTACATGGACGAGGCGGAACGCTGTCACGAGATCGCCTACATCGC